>ERZ887830.21-NODE-21-length-119965-cov-15.716312_pt1 | contig 119965 bp, 120 predicted proteins | sample MGYA00521101_ERZ887830 | MGnify/ENA primary metagenome ERZ887830 (study PRJEB32303, sample SAMEA104408592) | aquatic metagenome | biome: Marine water; feature: Pelagic; material: water | place: Baltic Sea | collected 2014-06-05T16:38:00 | depth 1,762 m ... | reverse complement strand
GCTTTCTTGCAAGCACTAGCGATACCGATGTTTGCAACCTCGGTTCTGGTTATCACGGTGATGCCGAGTGAATCGGCAAGTTGTTCGTAGTCAGGGGAATTAGAAAAGTCATTTATGCCAATTTGGACCACTTGTTTTGGGTTTAGGCCAGCCTCGATGAGTCTCCTAACCGGGCTTCCATTTGAGTTGCCATCTCTCAGGTCGTGGTGGGCATCGAGGGTGATGAGCCCTGCGCTTGAAAGCTTGTTTCCATAGACACCAAGGGCGGCTGCATAGGTAATTGAGTTATCTCCGCCGAGGGCAATAGTGAGTTCTTTGTTTGCGGCGCTGATGGTTTCTATTGTTTGCTGTTCGTTTTGTTCTGGGTTTGCTATCTCGCCCAAGTCTTGAATCGATTGAACAGCGACGTTTTTATCTGCGCTATAGGACTGGGTGGAAAACCTGTGAAGTGCTTCTCTTATTGCTTTTGGGGTTAGGTGAGCATTGGTTTGGCTAATTGAGAAGCTGTGGGCAGGAATATCAATCAGGCCAATAACCGATTCGGCATTGGTGATTAGTGAACTTGCTCGTTGCCACTTGGGGTCTTCAGCCACTGTGACCAAACCTTCCGGATAGCTCATCGGCTGCTCTTGAAAGAGCAGAAGCCAACTGGTCTAACTGTAGCTTTTCTAGCTGCTGAGATTGCAACGTGATTGCTAAACCAGCGATTGGGTGATTTAGGCGATCAAGGATTGCGACCCCAACCGAGGCGTAACCAAGTGTTACTTCGTCAACCTCTAAGGCGAAGCCGGCCTGTGTTTCTGTTGCAAGCAAGCTATTTAGTTCCCTGAGGGTTTTTGGTCCAAGCGGGGTTCTTTTCGATAGCTCACCACTGCCAAAAGTGGCAATTAGCTGTTTTTGACCGAGGTGAGCAAGCATCGATCTGCCGGAGGCGGTCAGGTGGGCGGGGAGTCTTACGCCGACGTCGGTGACCAGCTTCAAGCTTCTTATTGGCCGCTGTTCGATCAGGTAAAGAACATCGGAACCATCTAACACGCCAAGGTGGCCAACCACGTTTGCTCGTTTTGATAGCTCGTCTACGAGTTTGGTAATAACCGGTCTGGCAAGTCTTTCCAGTGGCTCATGCCTTTTATAGGCACTTCCAAGCTCCCAAGCGGCAAGACCTAGCCCCCAGCGCTTTTCTTCGGTGAAGTGAATAGCAAAGCCTTGAGATTCAAGGACTTCAAGTAACTGGTAGCAGCTGGATCTTGGTATTTCGAGTTTTTGGGCAAGGCGATTTGCTGTTGTTGGCTGACCTAATTCCGCCATGAGCCTCAGCAGTGAGAGTGTTCTTTCGGCTGCGGGAACTCTGGACATGTTTCTAGTATGTCTGAAATCTCAGACACAAGTATCCGTTCTTCGATTGAAGTTGGCCTCGGTTGGCTGTGAACTTCAGTTATGAACTCAATGGCGCGTACCGTAAGGGCAGCAACCGGCAATACTTTGACCACTCAGGGCTGGCAGCAAGAGGCTGCACTCAGGATGCTCTATAACAACCTGGACCCCTCGGTTGCCGAGCACCCCGAAGAACTTATTGTCTATGGTGGCAGCGGAAAAGCGGCCAGAAATTGGGAGAGCTTTGATGCTCTAGCCAATACTCTTACTCAGCTCAAGAACGATGAGACCATGCTGGTGCAGTCCGGCAAGCCGGTCGGTGTCTTCCAAACTCACGAGTGGGCACCGAGAGTTATTCTGGCCAACAGCAATCTGGTTGGAGACTGGGCTACTTGGCCAGAATTTAGAAGGCTCGAAAAAATGGGTCTGACGATGTATGGGCAGATGACCGCCGGGTCCTGGATCTACATCGGCACCCAGGGCATTTTGCAGGGCACCTATGAAACATTCGCGGCGGTAGCCGAAAAGAGATTTGCAGGAACCCTTGCCGGAACAATTACCCTGACCGGCGGTTGCGGTGGCATGGGTGGTGCACAGCCGTTGGCTGTGACCATGAACGAGGGTGTCTGCCTGATTGTTGACATCGACGAATCAAGACTTCAAAAGCGAGTGCAGACCAGATACCTGGATGAAATCGCAACCGACATCGACGACGCCATTGAGAGAGTCACCAGATATAAGAGCCAGCGCAAGGCAATCTCAGTTGGGCTAGTGGGCAATGCTGCCACTATCTTCCCCGAGCTACTAAAGCGTGAGGTGCCAATCGATATTGTGACCGACCAGACCAGCGCTCACGATCCGCTCTATTACATTCCAGAGGGTGTGGAGCTATCAGCGGCCAAAGAATATGCTGCATCCAGCCCTACAGAGTTCACAGACCGCGCAGAAGCCGCAATGGCTAAGCAGGTGGAAGCAATGGTTGGTTTTATGGCCAAGGGCGCCGAAGTCTTTGACTACGGAAACTCAATCCGCGACGAGGCCAGAAAGGGCGGCTATAAAGATGCTTTCAAGTTCCCTGGTTTTGTTCCGGCCTACATCAGGCCACTGTTCTGCGAGGGGAAGGGCCCCTTCCGCTGGGTCGCACTATCGGGAGATAAAAAAGATATTTACCGAACCGACCAGGCGATTCTTGAGCTGTTTCCTGAAAATAAGCACCTTCACCGCTGGATCAAGCTTGCGCAAGAAAGAGTTGAATTCCAGGGCCTGCCAGCAAGAATTTGCTGGCTCGGTTACGGCGAGCGCGATAAAGCCGGTGCTGCATTCAATGAGTTGGTAAGAACTGGAGAGGTTTCTGCACCGATTGTTATCGGTCGTGACCACCTTGATTGTGGCAGCGTTGCATCTCCTTATCGAGAAACCGAAGCAATGCTTGATGGCTCGGATGCGATTGCTGACTGGCCGCTACTAAACGCGATGATTAATGTGGCCTCTGGTGCCAGCTGGGTATCTCTCCACCACGGTGGCGGAGTTGGAATGGGTCGCTCTATTCACTCCGGTCAGGTGTCGGTTGCTGATGGCACCGAGTTGGCCGCCCAGAAGCTGCAGCGAGTTTTGACAAATGACCCCGGCATGGGTGTTATTCGTCACGTTGACGCTGGTTACCCGGAAGCAAAGAGCGTTGCGCGTGAAAAGCACGTCCACATTCCAATGTTGGATACCGAATAAATGGCAACCTGTTATCGAAACATTGCAAGCCTTGTTTCACCGGCAGCAGCAGTTGGTGAGCTGATAGTAATTACCGATGCCGCCATGGTGGTTGAAAATGGCCAGGTCAGCTGGCTCGGTAAGGACAGCGATGCACCGTCCTGTGAGACCGAGGTTGATCTAATGGGCAAGACTGTGATTCCAGGCTTTGTTGATTCACATTCTCACTTGGTGTTTGGTGGCGAGCGCTCCGAGGAATTTGCCAGTCGAATGACAGGAGAGAAATATCAGGCCGGCGGCATCAAGTCGACTGTTGCCGCAACCAGAAATGCAACCGCCGCTGACCTCAGATCGAACACCGCCATGTTGGTTCAAGAGTTTTACGCAAGCGGGATTACTACCTTTGAAATCAAATCCGGCTATGGCCTAGATGTTGAAACCGAGAAGCTATCGCTTGAAATTGCCAGCGAATTTACCGACGAGGTCACTTTCTTGGGTGCTCACGTTGTGCCAAGTGGCAGTGACCCAGACCAATACACCGACTTGGTTGCAGGCGAAATGCTTAAAAGCATCAAAGCCAAATGGGTCGATGTCTTCTGCGATAAAGGAGCCTTTAGCGTTGCCCAGGCCAGGAAAGTTCTAACCGCCGGCATTGCAGCTGGGCTAAAGCCCAGGATGCACGCCAACCAGCTTTCCAACATCGGGGCTATCGCATTGGCGGTTGAGCTGGACTGCGCATCGGTGGATCACTGCACGTTCTTGGATGATGATGACATCGAGCTTCTAAGAAACTCCAACACCGTGGCAACTCTGTTGCCGGGAGCCGAGTTTTCAACCAGAAGCATCTACCCGCAGGGTGGCAAGCTCATGAAAGCGGGAGTCGTTGTCGCACTTGCAACTGACTGCAATCCCGGCTCTAGCTTCACCACTTCGATGCCCTTTTGCATTGCGGTGGCGGTTAGAGACATGGGCTTCAGCGTTGATCAAGCAATTTGGGCCGCCACCAAGGGTGGTGCGATGGCCCTTCGAGGCAACCGGGGAGTACTTGAGGTTGGTGTCAGAGCGGATTTCGTGGTGCTGGATGCACCAAACCACATCTACCTGGCCTATCGGCCCGGGGTAGCAATCATCAGCCAGACCTTTCTGCAGGGCAGAAAAGTCTACGAGAGGCGCTAAATGAACCAGATAGAAATTTCAACCGCCGGACTGAAGCTCGAAGATGTGGTCCAGGTTGCAAGGTTTGGGGCCAAGATCACCATTTCGACCGCTGCCATAAATGCCATGGACGCTACTCGAAAGCACATTGAAGAACTGGCAAATGCCGAGGATCCGGTTTATGGCATCTCCACCGGCTTTGGCGCTTTGGCTCAGCGACACATTCCGCAGGCAGACCGGGACCAGCTGCAGAAGTCTCTAATTCGTTCCCATGCCGCAGGCATGGGAGACCCGGTTGAAAAAGAAGTGGTTCGCGCGCTGATGCTGCTTCGACTAAAAACCATGTGCTCGGGTCAAACCGGAGTCAGGTCATTGATCGCAACAACATATGCGGCAATTCTGAATGCCGGCATCACTCCAAAAGTTTTGGAGTATGGGTCTTTGGGTTGCTCCGGAGATCTAGCACCACTTGCGCACTGTGCTTTGGTGCTGATGGGCGAGGGAACCGCTTATGGCCCCGATGGCCAAGAGCAGCCTGCCGCCACCCTCTTGGAAGCTGCCGGGATCAAGCCGGTGGAACTCAGAGAAAAAGAGGGCCTAGCTCTTATTAATGGCACCGATGGCATGCTTGGCATGCTGATCATGGCCTGCCATGATCTGGCAGCCCTGCTTGATCAGGGTGACTTGATTGCGGCAATGAGCATTGAGGGCCAACTCGGAACCGACCAGACACTTCGGAGCCAGCTGCATCAAGACCTTCGTCCGCACCCAGGCCAAGCAGTGAGCGCAAATAACATGTTCAGCGCGCTTTCGGGTAGTGAAATCATTGCTTCCCATCGCCACGGCGATGGGGTTGTGCAGGACGCCTACTCGCTGCGCTGCGCACCTCAGGTTTCCGGTGCTGTGAGAGACACCCTTTCTCACGCTCAGCTGGTTGCAGGTCGCGAACTTGCTGCGATTATCGATAACCCAGTTGTGCTATCAACCGGGGAAGTTAGCTCCAATGGCAATTTCCACGGCGCCCCGGTCGGCTACGTACTGGACTTTTTGGCAATTGCAGTTGCAGACCTCGGCTCGATTAGTGAGCGCAGGACCGATCGGTTCTTGGATGTTTCCAGAAACCGTGGCCTGCCACACTTTTTGGCGCATGACGCCGGTGTTGATTCTGGTTTGATGATTGCTCAATACACCCAAGCTGGAATGGTGTCTGAAAACAAGCGACTGGCAGTTCCTGCCAGCGTTGATTCGATTCCTTCTTCGGCGATGCAGGAGGATCATGTTTCCATGGGCTGGCATGCCGCTAGGAAGCTGAGAAAGGCTGTCGATAATCTGCGCAGGATTATCGCCATCGAATTAGTGGCTGCTGCTCGAGCAGTGGAATTGCGTGCTCCGCTAGCACCGGCAAGTAAAACTGGAGCAGTTATCTCCTCGTTGCGCGAACAGGTTATGGGCATGGGTCCAGACCGAGAGCTGAGCGGCGAGCTAGAGGCTGCTAACCAGTTTTTGATAAACGGCTTCAGTTGGAATTCGGCTAGCTAGTAATAAAGCTCTCAATTGGAGGGCAGGTGCAAGTGAGGTTTCTATCACCAAACGCCCCATCAAGTCTTCTAACCGGAGGCCAGTACTTACCTTTTGACTGCCCTGCAACCGGGAACACTGCTGTCTCTCTGGAGTAGGGGTGATCCCAGTCCTCAGTGAGCTGTCTTGCGGTGTGAGGGGCATTTACCAGCGGGTTGTCATCTGTTGGCCATACGCCATCTTGAACCTTTGCAGCCTCTTGTCTAATGGCAAGCATGGCATCGATGAACCTGTCCAACTCCTCCAATGGTTCAGACTCGGTTGGCTCGATCATTAGCGTTCCGTTGACCGGGAAGCTCATCGTTGGCGCATGGAAACCGTAGTCAACCAATCTCTTGGCAACATCGTCATTCGAGATTCCAGCTTCTGCTTGAAGCGGGCGAATGTCGATGATTGCCTCGTGGGCAACTAGGCCGTTCTTTCCGGTGTAGAGCAGCGGGAAGGCATCGGAGAGTTTCTTGGCAACGTAGTTGGCGCTCAGAACTGCAACAGCTGTTGCATCCATAAGACCTTCATTGCCCATCATCTGGACATAGGCCCAGGAGATCGGCAGGATGCTCGGCGAACCAAAAGGTGCCCCAGAAACTGGACCGTAGTTCGGTAGTTCAATCTGGGCCATGATGTGGCCGGGGAGGAAGTCTTGAAGGTGAGATCTTGCAACAACCGGGCCAACACCCGGTCCGCCACCGCCGTGAGGGATGCAGAAGGTCTTGTGAAGGTTTAGGTGAGAGACATCGCCACCGAATTCACCAAACTTCGCATAGCCAACAACCGCGTTGGTGTTTGCACCATCGATGTAGACCTGGCCGCCTGCTGCATGAACCAGATCACAGATTTCAACAACAGCTTCCTCGTAGACTCCGTGGGTTGAAGGGTATGTAATCATTAGGGCCGCAAGGGTGTCACCGGTCTCAGCAATCTTTTGCTTAAGGTCAAGGACATCGACGTTTCCATCTGAGTCGCAACCGATAACAACCACCTGGAAGCCAGCCAAAACAGCACTTGCTCCATTGGTGCCGTGAGCAGAAGATGGAATCAGGCAAATGTTTCTTTGGAAATCACCGCGAGAGCGGTGGTAACCACGAATCGCCATCATGCCAGCCAGCTCACCCTGGCTGCCAGCGTTTGGTTGAAGCGACACTGCCTCATAGCCTGTGATATCGCTCAACCAGCTACTCAGTTCAGCTATAAGTTCGATGTAGCCCTGGGTGTCCTCGGCTGGCGCGAACGGGTGAAGGTTTGCAATTTCTGGCCACGTGACAGCTTCCATCTCAGTCACAGAGTTCAGCTTCATGGTGCAGGAGCCAAGAGGAATCATTCCTCGGTCAAGTGCGTAGTCATAGTCGGCTAGCTTCTTCAGATAGCGCATCATTGCCGTTTCGGAATGATGACTATTGAAAACCGGGTGCTCAAGATATTTAGAGGTTCTGTGGTTTTTCAGTCTGTCGGTTGCATCTTCTGGCTTTGGTGCCCTTGCTCCAAATGCCCCGGCGAGTTCGGCGAGGTGTTCCCAGGTAGTGCTCTCGTCAACCGAGATGCCAATGGTTTCATCGTCAACGATCAAGAAGGTCAGGTCTTTTGCCCTTGCCGCCTGGTAGAACTTCTCGGCATCGGTTCCAGTGATTCTGATGGTGTCAAAAAAGTGCTCATTTTGCAGCTGGAAGCCAACTTCTTCCAAAACCTTGGCTAGGGCTGAAGTCTTGTGGTGAATTTCAGTTGCAATTGCCTTTAGGTCTTTGGGACCGTGGTAAACCGCATACATGCCAGCCATCACAGCTAGCAGCACCTGTGCGGTGCAAATGTTGCTGGTCGCCTTCTCACGTCTGATGTGCTGCTCTCTGGTCTGAAGCGTGAGGCGGTATGCAGGAGCACCTTCAGCATCAACTGACACTCCAACCAATCGTCCTGGCAAGGTGCGCTCGAGTTTTTCGCGTACCGCTAGGTAGCCAGCATGTGGACCACCAAAGCCCATTGGCACGCCAAAGCGCTGGGTTGTGCCACAAACAACGTCGGCCCCGGCTTCTCCCGGCGGACGAATAAGTGTCAAGGCCATTAGATCGGCGCTCGCAAGTGCTAAGCCTCCAAACTCGTGAACTTTGGCAAAGATGCCATCAAAGTCAATAATTCTTCCCGAAGCACCTGGGTACTGCACAACTGCACCGAAGCACTCCTGGTCCAGCTGTTCCGGCTTGGTTGGGTCAAAATATGAAACTACAACTCCGAGAGGCTCTGCTCGGTGTTCAATTAGAGACTTCGTTTGTGGGTAGAGGTCCTTGTCCACAAAAAAGACATTCGAGTCGCTGTCAGCGCTGCGCTTGGCAACAAGCATTGCTTCAACCACTGCTGTTGACTCATCCAGCATCGAGGCGTTGGCTGTTTTCATTCCAGTGAGCTCAGTGACCATAGTCTGGAAGTTGATGATTGCTTCTAGGCGTCCCTGGCTGATCTCAGGCTGGTAGGGCGTGTAGGCGGTATACCAGCTTGGGTTTTCTAAAACGTTTCTCTTAATGACAGCAGGGGTTCTGGTTCCGTAGTAGCCAAGACCCATAAAGGTCTGAGTAATTCGGTTCTTGGAAGCAATGCCATGCAGGCGGTCAAGTGCCTCATCTTCGCTTATTGCCTCCGGGAGTGAACTGTGACCCCGATAGTGAATCGCTTCTGGGAGGGCGCTCTCCATGAGCTCCGTTAGATCTTTAATCCCTAGATAATCCAGCATGTGTTGCTGCTGGCTAGCGTTTGGTCCAATGTGACGGTTACGAAAGTTATGGTGATCTAGTAGCAATTATTCTCCAACTAATGCGTCGTACTCGGTTGATGAAAGGAAATCTGGTACTGAGGTATAACGGATTTTAATCAACCATCCATCCCCAAATGGGTCTTGATTTACCGTGTCTGGAGCTTGGTCCAGGGCACTGTTGACCTCGGTGATCTCTCCGTCCATTGGAGCGTAGAGCTCACCGACAGACTTGGTCGATTCGATCTCACCGCAAATTTTCATGTGAGCTGCATCTGAGCCAACCTTCGGCAGGTCAACGTAGACGATTTCACCCAGCGCATCGGCTGCATACTTGGTGATCCCGACTGTTGCCACATCACCTTCGATGAGGATCCACTCGTGCTCTTTGGTGTATTTAAGGTTCTCAGGATTTGCCATTTGATTTCTACTTTCCACGCTTATAAAACGGTAACTCAACAACTGTGTAAAAAATTCTCGTTCCACGAACATCTGCCTCTACGCTTGAACCAATTTCAAGACCCAGGCCTGAATCCAATAGCGCAAGCGCTATTGGCACCTGCATTGTTGGCGATAGCACCCCAGAGGTGATTGTTCCAATCGCTTCGATTTGTCCAGGTAAGAATACTTCGTAGTCGGCTCGTGCTGCTCTTCTGCCTTCGCCTCTAAGGCCAAAAAGTTTTTGCTTTGGCTGCTTGGCTGCTTCCAACGCCTCCTTGCCGACAAACTCCGGCTTGTCGAAGCGAATTACCTTGCCCAGGTTTGCACTAAATGGTGTGAGGTCCCTGGTTAGCTCGTGACCGTAGAGAGGCATGCCCGCCTCTAGTCTGAGGGTGTCGCGACAGGCAAGGCCGCATGGCGTCACGCCATCTTGCGATGTCAGCAACTGCCAGATTTCACTCGGGTCACCGCCGATGAAGATCTCAAAGCCGTCTTCACCGGTGTAGCCGGTTCTTGCAAGGAAAACATCCTGGCCCCCGAGCGTTGCTGCGGCAATTGAGTAATACTTCAGAACAGTCAGGTCAACATTTACCAGTGGGCCCAGAATTTCCTTGGTGTTTGGGCCTTGCAGGGCTATCAGTGACCAGAGATCGGACTCATCTGCCACTGTCGTGTTTGGAAAATCTGAAAGCCTTGACTGCAGGGCCTCAACAACCTGGTGGTGGTTGCCAGCGTTGGCAACGATCATGAATTCGTCATCGTCCAACCGGTAGACAATCAGGTCGTCGATGATGCCGCCGTCTTCGGCGCAGATCATCGAGTACTTTGCTCTGCCGTTCTCTATTTCCGAGAGCTTGGAAATAAGTGCGTAGTCAAGAAAATCTTCGGCTTGGCCAGTGACTCTGATCTCTGCCATATGGCTGATATCAAACAGACCACAGCCATTTCTAACGCTGTGGTGTTCGTCTATGTCCGACCCATAGCGAACCGGCATGTTCCAGCCACCAAACTCGGTGAAACTGGCCCCCAGTTTTTCATGCTCCGCTTTGAGTTGAGTATTTAACACTCAACCAGACTACCTACTTTTATTGGCTAGAAATCACTCTTGCCCAAGGTTGCCAGTGAGTCTGCCGTGGAGGCGTTCACTGGCCTGATTCATGCCCTTGATATAGACGTTTTTATGCATTGATTCATACTTCGTGGTGATTGAATCAAGAGCAGCAATTGTTGATGCATCCCAGATGTGAGAGTTAGTGACATCGATCACAATTTCGTCCGGGTCATCTGAGTATTCAAACAGGGTAGTCAGGTCATTGCTCGATGCAAAAAAGAGCTCACCTTCAACTGTGTAGTAGGCAACTGAAACTTCGTCATCGCCACCAACTGTTCTGGTCACCGAGGCAAAGTGAGCAACTCTCCTTGCAAAGGCGATCATGGCAACAATCACACCAACAATCACACCGATTGCGAGGTTGTGAGTCCAGACCACAACGGCAACGGTTGCAACCATTACCGTGGTTTCGCTCTTAGGCATCCGTTTTAGCGTGCTGAGCTGAATGCTGTGCCAATCAAAGGTTCCAAAAGAGACCATAAGCATCACTGCCACCAGCGCAGCCATCGGAATCTGGGCGACAATGTCGCCCAAGCTGACAACAAGAATTAGCAAAAAGACACCGGCCAGGAAGGTTGAGATTCTGGTTCTTGCACCCGATGCCTTCACGTTGATCATGGTCTGACCGATCATTGCGCAACCACCCATACCGCCTAAGAAGCCAGAAAGGATGTTTCCAACGCCCTGAGCCAAAGACTCACGCGTCTTTTGGCTGTGGGTGTCTGTTATTTCATCAACGAGCTTTGCGGTCATCAGCGACTCCAGGAGTCCGACCAGCGCCATCGCCAGAGCAAATGGCGCAATGATGTTGAAGGTCTCCAGCGTTAGCGGAACGTTTGGAATCAATAGTTCTGGCAGTGATTCAGGAAGTTCGCCCTCATCACCAACCCGTGGAACCGAGATTGCCATCACGACAACCATTGCGCTGACAAGCACGATTGCAACCAGAGGTGCCGGGATGACTTTGGTGAACCTTGGCATCACGATCATCACTATGAGACCGAGGCCAACCAGCCAATAGACGGCAAACGGAACGCCGATTAGGTGAGGGAGTTGAGCCATAAAAATCAAAATGGCAAGAGCGTTCACAAACCCGAGCATCACGCTGCGCGGGATAAAGCGCATCAACTTCGCGGCTCCCAAACCACCCAGGATCAGCTGGAATGCGCCGGCAAGGATTACCGTGGCAAGAAAGTAGTCAAGGCCGTAATCTCTGGCAACCGGAGCAATAACCAGCGCAACGGCTCCGGTAGCTGCCGAGATCATTGCAGGTCTGCCACCAAGGATTGAAGTGGTAATTGCCATCACAAAGCTTGAGAACAGACCAACCCTTGGGTCAACGCCAGCCAAGATGCTGAACGAGATCGCCTCTGGAATAAGAGCCAGCGCGACAACGAGACCAGCGAGAGACTCCCGAAGCAATAGCTTCGGGCTTCTAAGCGCTTCCCTAACGGTTGGACGCGGTCGGTATCTCGGGTCGGTACCTGAAATGAGCACGCTTAGTTTTTGTTTTAAAAGATTCAAGGTTTTGGCTTCTTTGGTTGCCGGACAAAATTTGTTGCGGCACTTCATTGCAGCCGCTGGTGAGTTCTTAGTCTAACTCAGATGGAAATTAGTCGCTGATAAAGCTCTTCATACTTGGCGGCCGTTCCAGTAACGATGCCATCTGGCAATCGCGGCGGTGTTGATTTCTGGTCCCAGTTTTCTAAGAGCCAGTTCCGAACACCCTGCTTATCAAAGCTCTGGTCCCGAACACCCTGCTCCCAGAGAGCCTGATCCCAGTATCTTGAGCTGTCAGGTGTTAGGACCTCATCGCCAAGGGTAAGGATGTTGGTTCTTGGGTCATTACCAAATTCAAACTTGGTGTCGGCTAAAACTAACCCAGCTTTACTGGCAAGCTGGCTGGCTGTGATGAAGATTTGAAGACTCAGGTCGCGGAGTCTCTCGGCAATGTCGCTGCCGACTAGTTCGACAACTCTGGCAAAGCTGATGTTTTCGTCTTTTTCACCAAGTTCAGCTTTGAATGCCGGTGTGAAGATGGGGTAGGGCAGTCGGTCCCCGAATTGCAAGCCTTCAGGAAGTTCCTGACCGCAGATTGCTCCGGTTTCTAAGTATTCAGTCCAACCGGATCCTGAAATATATCCCCTAACTACGCACTCAACAGGAAACATGTCCAGCTTCTTGGCCATGACAGCTCGTTTTGAAACAACCTCTGGAATTTCAAGTTCATGGCTTAGGTGATTTGGGATGTCAAGTTTTTGAAACCAGAAATTGGTCATCTTGGTGAGGTTTTCACCCTTGCCTGGAATTTCAGGAGAGTGAACGGTGTCAAATGCGCTGATGCGGTCACTTGCGACTACGAGCACCAGGTGATCAAAGGCTTGATCTTCGCTTCTGTATAGGTCTCTAACCTTGCCGGAGTAAACGTGCTTGAAACCTGGAATCTCCATTTAGCTGACTACCTTCAGGGCAATATCATTGCGGTAGTGAGAGCCCTCGAGGTGGATTCTGGATATGCCTTCGTAGGCAAGTGCTCTTGCCTCTTGGAAGTTCTCTCCAACTGCAACCACCGACAACACTCTGCCGACATCGCCCGCCTTGCAAACATGAACCTGGTCCATTGATTCGGCGCTGTCTATGCCGGTGACTTTCCTCACCGGTGCAACTGTGTCCGGGTAGCCCTCAGATGCCAGCACGACAGCAATCGCGGCTTCAGCAGTAAATTCAGCAGGGACTGCAACGTCCAATTTGCCAGAGGCAGCCGCAAAAAGCAGCTCAGCCAGGTTGCTGGTGAGCCGCGGGAGAACGACTTGAGTCTCCGGATCACCAAAGCGAGCGTTGAACTCAATCACTTGGATACCGCGCTCAGTGATTATTAGACCGCAGTAGAGCAGCCCCACGAATTCTTTGTCGCGCTTTTTAAGCTCATCAATTGTCGGCTGAGCAATGCGAGTTGTTACTTCCTCGACGAAACCCTCTGGAAGCCATGGCAGCGGAGAGTAGGAACCCATGCCACCGGTGTTTGGACCGAGGTCTTTATCAAAGGCCCTCTTATAATCCTGGGCAGGGGTGAGTGGCATGACGTTTGTGCCGTCGGAAAGAAAGAACAGGCTCACCTCTTCACCTGCCAAAAACTCCTCTACCAAAACGCCTTGCTCCAAGAACCGCTCAGCATGGTCTAGAGCCTCTTGCTGGTCCGAGGTGACAATGACGCCCTTGCCGGCGGCAAGGCCGTCTGCCTTAATAACAAATGGAGCACCGAACTGATCCATTGCATCTTGAACTTCCACCAGTGAGTCACACCTTCTGGACATGCCGGTTGGGATATCAGCCGATGCCATGACGTCCTTGGCAAATTGCTTGCTGCCCTCAAGGGCAGCAGCTTGTTGGTCGGGGCCAAAGACTTTCAGGCCTTGGGATCTGAGGGCGTCTGCGACTCCTGCAACAAGCGGTGCCTCGGGTCCGATGATTGCCAGATCCACCGCTTCTTCTAGGGCGATTCTGGTCACTTCAAGTTTGTTGGTGATGTCATCGAGGTTTCTAACCTCTACCTCTTTGGCAATGTATTCATTGCCCGGGGCGCAGACTATTTCGCTTGGCTCAGTGCCGGTTCTAATTAGCGCCTTAATAATTGCGTGCTCTCTGGCACCTGAACCTATAACGAGTACTCTCACCTAGAAAACTTTAGCGTTTTTGGAAGCTTGACCACTCAAGTGAAGCTTGCTGTGGTAACTACCTTGGCCGGTGCGGTGGATAATTGCACTTACTATGGCCGGCAAAAAGATAACTGTGGAAGCAGGTACTGCTGCACTCAAAGACCTGCCTGCCCAGCTCCCAACCGCGGTCAGGTTTCTGCTTCAGAAAATAGAAGCAGATCACCGCGGGGGAACCGTGGAGCTTAGGGTTCCGCCTTTTGGTGCGGTGCAGTGCATCGAGGGCATGAACCACAGACGGGGCACACCACCAAACGTCGTTGAAATGACTCCGGAGGTTTTTCTGGGTTTATGCATGGGCGAACTATCCCCCGAGGAAGCAATGACAAAGCCCGGTTGCAGCTTCTCCGGAGAAAAAGCTGAGCTTACCTTTGTTGTTTTTCCGGTTGCGGGCCTTTAGGGGTGGTTATATTGGTGCTGTGGCCGACAAAAAATCAGAAAAACCAGAACAGGTAGAAATTCGCCGTGCTCCTAAGGTGCTGGCTTTCACTCTGACTGGCGCTGCCCTTGGGCTAATTGCAGCTTTTGTGCTGAATCTTTTCATTACCGATGAGGCCAGATCCAATGAGAACGTGCTTGGCCTGTTGCTGGTTGCTCTTGGAAGCCTTGGTCTCGGGCTCGGTGTTGCCATGGCGATTGCAGTTGATTTGATTTCTTCTAGAAAACCAAAGCAGGCAACTGCAAGTAGGACCAATAAGTAATGCGCGGTGACGGCAAGCTAAACCACGACATTCTCCCCGGTGAGCAGGGTCCACAGGATCAGTGCGGCGTCTTTGGAGTTTGGGCTCCAGGTGAAGAGGTTGCAAAGCTCAGTTACTTCGGTCTTTATGCACTCCAGCACCGTGGTCAAGAGTCTGCTGGAATTGCAACATCCACCGGCGAAAAGATTTTGGTCTATAAAGACATGGGACTTGTTTCGCAGGTTTTTAATGAGGCAGCACTTGAATCATTGGTTGGCCACATCGCACTTGGCCACACTAGGTATTCAACAACCGGTTCTTCGCATTGGAAAAATGCACAGCCAACACTTGGCAAAACTGCCTATGGCACGGTTGCACTTGGCCATAACGGCAACCTGACAAACACCGCCGAACTTCTTGAGTTGCTATTAGAGCGCTACCCAAACTACGAATCCGAACTTCGCGGTGGCAATACCACCGACACCGCAGTGTTGACCGCCCTGCTGACCGGTAACCCGGATAGCACTTTGGAACAAACGGCAATCGAGCTGCTTCCTAAGGTCAAGGGCGCTTACTGCCTGGTGTTTATGGACGAGAGCACCCTCTACGCCGCTAGAGACCCGCAGGGTGTTAGGCCGCTTGTGCTTGGAAGGCTTGAGCGCGGTTGGGTGGTCGCATCAGAATCCGCGGCGTTGGATATTGTGGGTGCGTCATTTGTCCGCGAGGTTGAGCCTGGCGAACTGATTGCAATAGATGAAAACGGTCTTCGCTCTTCCAGGTTCGCCGAAGAAAAGCGCGCGGGTTGTGTATTTGAATATGTTTATCTTGCTCGCCCCGATACGGCCATCAGTGGCCGTGTTGTTTATGAGGCGCGGGTTGAGATGGGTAGAACTCTTGCAGTCGAGCATCCGGTCGAAGCGGATCTGGTAATTCCAACCCCGGAGTCTGGAACACCTGCAGCCATTGGCTACAGCGAGAAATCTGGAATTCCATTTGGTCACGGGCTAGTCAAAAATGCCTATGTCGGCAGAACCTTTATTCAGCCCTCACAAACAATCAGACAGCTCGGCATCAGGCTTAAGCTAAACCCGCTTCGCGAAGTGATTGCGGGCAAGCGCCTGATTGTGGTTGATGACTCGATAGTTCGAGGTAATACCCAGCGCGCACTTGTAAAGATGTTGAAAGAGGCTGGCGCTGCCGAAGTTCACGTCAGAATCTCAAGCCCGCCGATTACCTGGCCCTGTTTCTACGGTATTGACTTTGCATCCCGGGCTGAGTTGATTGCATCGGGTCTGGGGGTTGAAGAGGTTAGGCAGTCAATCGGTGCCGATTCGCTTGGTTATTTGAGCAAAGAGGGCATGGTTGCAGCAACCAACCAGCCGGAGAAAAAACTCTGCACCGCTTGCTTCACCGGAAGCTACCCAATCGAACTGCCAACAGCAGACCGATTGGGAAAGAACCTACTTGAAAGGCCCGTCGCAACAATTGAAGTCGAGGGGCACTTTCACCAATGACAACCAATCCTTACGCAGCCTCCGGTGTTGACACTGAAGCCGGTGACCGCGCCGTAGAGCTCATGAAAGCTGCGGTCTCTGCAACCCATAACAATCTGGTGCTGGGAGGCTTCGGGGGCTTTGCCGGCATGATCGATGCCAGCATGCTGAAAAGCTATGACCATCCGATTCTTGCAACCTCAACCGATGGCGTCGGAACCAAGGTCGCTATCGCGCAGGCAATGGATAAGCACGACACCATCGGTCAAGACCTGGTTGGCATGGTTGTTGATGACATCATCGTCACCGGCGCTCGCAGTTTGTTTATGACCGACTACATTGCAACTGGAAAGCTTGAACCGCAGCGGATTGCCGACATCGTGCGCGGCATCGCGAAGGCCTGCAAGCAGGTTGATGTTGCACTAGTGGGCGGCGAAACAGCCGAGCATCCTGGCTTGCTAAAACCGGACGAATACGACGTTGCCGGTGCTGCCGTTGGTGTGGTTGAAAAATCTAAAATTCTCTCAGCTGAAAAAGTGAAGGTTGGAGATGTTGTGCTGGGACTTTCTTCATCCGGCCTGCACTCCAACGGTTATTCGCTGGTCAGAAAGATAGTCGCCGATAACAACTGGAAGTATTCAGACCAGATTGCAGAATTTGGTAGAAGTCTCGGCGAGGAACTGCTTGAGCCAACCGCCCTCTACACCGGAGTGCTGAACAAGGTTTTGGCGGATGTCAGGTTCCAGGACAAGTTTTCAACCATGAGTCACATCACTGGCGGGGGGATTGCAGCAAATCTTTCAAGGGTCTTGCCAACAACTGTTTCTTTGAATGTTGAGCGTGCAAGTTGGCAACCACAGCCGGTCTTTCAGGTCTTGGCAGAATCTTCCGGGATTGTATTGACTGATTTGGAGTCCACTTGGAACTTGGGGTTGGGTTTTGCAGTGGTGGTTCGGGCTGACAGCGCAAGCCAAATCATGCAGGCTATCCAAGAGCTTGGCATCAACACCTTCCAGCTCGGATTGATTGAGCAAAAGCCAGCGGAACTGGAGGGCTATTTGTCAGAAGCCAAGGGCGTTCACGGCGGAGCCGTGAGACTGGTTGGCGATTTTGCCAAATAAACAAACCGCGCTGGTTGGCATAGTGGGATTGCTGGCAGCCTCGGGGGCCTTTGTGGTTGGAACGATAGCTGGCGCAAGTAACGCCTCGGTGTCGCAAGTGCTTGACACACCAAATGAGCTTTGCTTTATTGACACTTCGGCAGATCAATTTTCTGAAAAACATGCCGAAACCAAGTTGGTTGGATGCCAGATTATTGGCATGACCAAGGATGCCGCAATCAGCTATGCAGAGGCCGCTGGTCTAACGGTCAGGATTGCATCTGAAGATGGCGAGGGCTTTGCTCTAACCGAGGACTACCGGGATTCGAGGCTGAATCTAGACATCTTGATCGGGCTGGTTGTTGGGGTTTCTGCCTGGTAGGAGGAGGGTCGACTACTCAGTCTTCTCGTCTTCGTCCTCATCTGGGTATAGGTCAGCCCATTTGTCGACATACTGGTCATTTTCTTCAGGTTTCCCAAGCTCTGCTTCGAGCGCAGAGTAATCGGTTGCCGGGCTGTAATACTTCAGCTCTCTAGCAACCTTGGTGTTCTTAGCTTTTTGACGGCCACGCCCCATGGCGAGCCCCCTTTTTCTCTAAATAATCCGGGCGAAGTTGCCGCCCTGGAAACCTATGGAAAACTACAAAGTGAATTCTAACATCGCTAACCCAGCCAGAGAGCGAGTGTGAGGATAAGTAGTGGGAAAACTATATTGATTGCAACAGTGAGCAACATCTGTGCAATCCGGCCGCGGTGATAGAAATCAAAGCCAGCTTTGGCAATTCCAGAAAAAGTAGAAAGCCCGCCTGCTAAGCCGACCGTTGCAATGATCAGGTAGTCCTGAATCAGATTTCCAGCGTGGACGTAGCCAACCAATCCCGCTGCCAAGCCGTTGGTTAGAAACAACCCAAATGGCAGCACGCCACCCCAGCGAATCATGAACACCCTTGCAACAGAACCCAGCCCACCAAAGACTCCAATCAAAAGGGTTAGCAGTATTGGGTTACTCATTTGGCATCGGCCTTCTGCTGCACTCTTCTACCTAGGTGCCAACCGGCTGCGTAGGAGGCAATGCCAGCAAATAGCATTGCGAAGATCTCCCAGGACAGGCCGTTGATGTCAATAAACAGCGTCACCGCGCTCATGGTCGTGAATCCGCCGGCAAAGCCGTATGCCCAAAGCCATTTGCACCAAAGAGTCTGAAAATAGGGGAGCCTTGCGGTTAGGCCAAGGAAATGTGCCCCTAACAGGTTCACGACTGTCAGAGCAATCAGTTCACCGGTTGGAAAAGAAATGTTTAGAGTGACAAGCTCCGATAGCAAATATCGGAGCATTGTTCCAAGGGCGCCTCCAATGAAGACATACCCGGCCATTCTCATGTTGGTCGACACATTTAGAGCCTAACCAATCAATAGAGTCCCCAATTAGAATTTCCCCAATGGACCAGAACAGTTTTATCGCCGGCAGTTATTACCAAAATAACTACACCCAGGAACAGAACAGTCAGTTCAACTCGCAGTTCAGTGCGATCACAAAGAAGATGGCTGCAAACCTTGATGCCGGGCTCTCGTCAGACTCCGCTGAGATGCAAGCGGCAGTCAAAGAGCACTTTGATTTTTGCTCAAAGTTCTGGCAGCCAGATAAAGAAGCTTATAAATCATTGGCTATGAGTTATGTGCTACCAACCGGCTATCGCGACAGCTACGAGGGTGTTCGCGAGGGCCTAGGAAAATACATCTACGACGCGGTTATCGAGTTCGCAGATAAAAACCTCTAGCCGGCCTTTACCTCGTTTTTTCTGCCAAGCCTGAAGGTTGACAGGAAGCCCAGCAGCAAGAACCCTCCGGCAGCCCAGGCTGCCAGGTGAACTCCTTGAGTGAAGGCTTCACCTGATTCGTAGGCAACCGCATCAACCACCTCTTGGGAAACCTGTTGCGGCAGCAAAATGTCATCCAAGACTGGAATTGCACCACCGGCAGAATCAACGACCAGTTCAACGACTTGAGCCTGTTGCGAGGCACTCAGTCCGGTTGTTTCCAACCTGGTCTCTAAATTTCCCTGCACGCCGGTGAACAGCATTGAGCCAAGAACGGCAATACCCAGAGCGGATCCAACCTGACGAACAGTTGACTGCGAACCTGAAGCCTGGCCGTTTTGCTCCATCGGAACATCGATCATGATCACGCCGGTTAGCTGAGCGGTGGCAAGACCGATTCCAATTCCATATACAAGCAAGAACGGTGCAACCAGCACCCAACCGGTTCCAGTGCTGGCAAATAGTGCAATACCGATAACTGCGACCAGCTCGAGCAAAACACCAATCTGGACAGCTCTGGCAGCGGGCAGCTTGCCACTGAGTGCTCCACCAACACCGGAAGCCAAAAACGCACCGGCGGCCAGCCAGAGCAAGACAAGGCCCGAGCTAATTGGTGAAAGCCCAAGCACGTTCTGCAACCAAAGTGGCAGAGCGAACAGAATTCCAAACTCACCCATTGAGATAATTCCGGCGGCAATCGAGCCGTTTCTGAACGAGGTGATAGAGAACAGGTTCAAATCAAGAATCACATTCTTGCCTGACTTCTCACGCCTAAGTTCCCAGCGCACAAATGCCACTGCCGAGACTAGGAAGATTGCAAGTGCAACTGGGATGACCGAAATTGAATCTGCCGGCCAGACGAAGTCACCGAGGGAAAATTGCTTATCGGTCTGATTCCACCAGCCATAAATGCGCCCCTCGATAAGACCGAAGACCAGGGTAGAAAACATCACAACTGAAATCGCGGCACCAATCCAGTCGATAGCCCCAGCTCGCTGCGGAGACTTCGATTCTGGAACCAGAAGCAAGAGCCCAGCCAAGATGATGATGCCAAGTGGCAGGTTGATCATGAAAGCCCAACGCCAAGTGAAATCCGTTGCTAGCCAGCCACCGAGCACCGGTCCAACCGCAACCATTCCACCAATGGTTGATCCCCAGATGGCGAAGGCAATGCCGCGCTCTTTTCCTTGGAAGTTTGCATTCACCAGAGACAAAGTGGTCGGGAGCACCATCGCGCCACCAACTCCCTGAGCGACCCTGGCCAAAATCAGCTCGGTTGCCGAATCTGTGAGCCCCGCCCACACCGAAGCAATGATGAAAATCACAATGCCTAGGTTCAGAACACGCTTCCGACCAAACCGGTCAGCCAGCGAGCCGAAGACTAGAAGAAGCGACGCAAAAACCAGAACATAGCTTTCTTGAACCCACTGGACCTCGGTTGAAGAGAGGTCCAGCTCATCGATGATTGCCGGGAAAATCGTGTTCACGATTGTTCCATCGATGATGACAATGGAAATTGCCATGGAGATAAAGACCAGACCGATCCAGCGCTTTTTTGCTGACATTTTTTATTCTTTCTTTCTTGCTATCCCAGGGCTAGAAGGGCGCAGGCACCAATGGCCAACGCGATCCCAAAGCTTTGCGAAAGAGCAATGCGTTCCTTGAGGAAAATCCTTGCTAAGAGTATCGTGCCGACCGGGTAAAGCGCGGTCAACACTGCTGCAACAGCTAGCGCGCCATTGCGGGTTGCAACCAAAAATCCGACGTTTCCAAGCACATCTCCAATTCCTGCCAGTAATACCAGCCCAAACAGCTTGAAATCAGAGAGCGACTCAATGAAAGATTTTTGCCTTGAGGGCATCAGCCACAGGGCTAATAGCCCCGCCAGCAGAAGCGCGAGCCCAACTGCACGCATAATCACCAGCGGTGCTAGCCCTGAATCGGCGCCGGTTGCATCGAGGAATATAAAGATCCCTGAAAAGCCAAGCCCGGCACCAACCGAGTACAAAGTTGCCAACCCAGAGGGGAGCTTTACTTTTTCTCCTGGAACAAACCCAACCAGAACCACGGCGATCAAAATCAAAATGACCGCAATTAGGACGAAGCTGGAAAGCTCTTGCCCGGAGAAAACGTCAAACACCACCGGAACTATCGCCGAGATGACAGCAGTGAGCGGACTGACGATTGAAATTGGGCCGAGCGCTAGCGCGGCATAAAGGCAGCTGATCGCAATTGCAGAGCAAATACCGGCATAAATGCTCACCACCACCGTGTTGGACTGGTATTCGGCTCCCACGAACATGCTGAGCACCATTGCGATTACTAAGCCAAAACTAAATGAGTAGGTGGTGGCTGCTAGGGCGCGGATTCTTCTTGCTGCCAGTGCTCCAACAAAGTCTGCATAGCCATAGGAAAAGGCGGACAACAAACCAAAAATAATGGTCATTGCCCGCCTCTTTCAAATGTGGCTCCGACCGGCGTCGATCCGGTGACCTAACGATTTTCAGTCGTTCGCTCTACCAACTGAGCTACAGAGCCGTGGAGGGGACTATCCCCCCACCATTCGCATATTTCTTGCGAAGCGACCCTGACGAGACTTGAACTCGCGACCTCCGCCGTGACAGGGCGGCGCGCTAACCAACTGCGCTACAGGGCCTAGTGGTACTACCTACATCGCCTGGTGACCCCAACGGGATTCGAACCCGTGCTGCCGCCGTGAAAGGGCGGTGTCCTAGGCCTCTAAACGATGGGGCCGTGAAGTTGGCGACTTCAATTGCACCGAGGCATAACAATACTGGGCAAATGGGCTATTGCGCAACACTGAGCAAACGTTCAGTTATTACTTGAGGCTTGCATTTACCATTGTTGCTTGGAGGCAATTTGAAACTGGGTCGTAACAAGCTGATTGCAGCGCTAGCCGGAGCGGGTATTTTGTTTTCCGGAGTGCTGCTGTCGCCGGCCTATGCCGTTCCGGATTACCCAACTGCTGCCGAAGTGGCGAAGGCCAAAGCTAGCGTCCAAACCAAGAAAGACATGGTTGAACGGATTGAGGGAATTCTAGAAACCCTTCAAGAAGAAGCGGATGCTCTAGAGATAGTTGCACTTCAAAAAAACGAAGCTTATAACCAGGCCACCGAACAAGTTGCGCTTATGGCGGCCAAGGTTGAAGGGCTTGAGGCAAAGGTGCTTCTTTCCGAGAAACAGGCCGAAGATGCCAAGGTCCAGCTGGCTCAGATTGTCGGCAAAATGTATAGGGACCAGGCCAGTGGCAACATGACAATGGAGCTTTTCTTCAATCCCGCAAATGCCGAAGACCTGCTCTACCAGCTGACAATGCAGGATATGTTGGCCCAAAGAACCGGCGCCATCTACGAGGCTGCGCTGGAAAAGCAAACGCAGGCCCAGGCGCTAGCTTTGGAGTTGGATAGTGCAAAGGCTGAATTAGTGGGCATCGAGGCAGAAGCCAAGCAGCTGCTTGAGGAGGCTGAGGCGGCTGCCGATGCCGTTATCGCAAAAGTTCAAGAATCTGAGCGCCAACGGGCAACCATGATGAGCCAGTTGGCAACCCTAAAGGACACCGCAGCAGACCTTGAGCGCCAAAGAATTGAAGGCCTAGAGGCCGAGCGCAGGCAGAACCTAGTGAAGTCTGCTCCCACAGCACCCGAGCTCTACAGTGTTGGGGACCCAAATTGGGCCGAGGTTGAAACTGCCATCGCGTTTGCTTCTGAGCAGCTGGGTGAACGGTATGTTCTCGGAGGTTCAGGACCGAACGTTTGGGACTGCTCTGGAATCACAATGAAGGCCTACGCTGCAGCCGGTATTTACATCGGTTGGCACTCGGCTACTGCTCAATACAACGTGATGGCAAGCAAGCAAAAGCTGGTGCCCTTCCAAAACATCCAGCGAGGTGACCTGATTTGGTGGAGCAAAGAGCGAGCTTTCTCCGGCGACAAGTATCACGTGGCGATCTACCTGGGCGACGGCATGATGCTGGAAGCTCCGAACCCAGCCAGAACAGTTCGAATAGTTCCGGTTCGCTACGGTGAAATCTGGCCCTATGCCGGAAGGCCTAGCGCCTAGCGGCCACCGCCACCGCCACCGCCACCGCCGCCACCGGCACCACCGCCACCACCGGCACCACCCGAGGTGCTGGAGCCAAATGATGCAGTGGTTCCGGATGAGAGTGATTTCATCGTTCCTGCGAAGTGGGAGCTATTGATACTGGTAATCCAGAACGGTTGGTCATCCCCGTACTGCTCGCTGAGCTCTTTCGTCCATGCCTTACCAAGCCCCAAGAGGATTGCCCATGGGAGCAGCCTTTCGTGGAGTTTTAGATAGTCATCTTCCCCAACTCGAAGAGCGCCCGATGGAGACTGCAGATAGGCAAGTCGGTCACGCTCGGCCAGCTTCATATATATCTTCAAGCCCTTCAGGTGGTCTCTTGTCCGTGCGCCGAGGGCATTGAGCGGAGTTCTAGACATAAGCAAGGCTCCCACTGGGCCAAGGACTGCGAAGCCAACTAGGGCCGTGACCACCATCCAATTTCCATATCTATTCGAGAGCGATATGATTGCGATGGTCAGCCCTGAAGCGCTCAGCACCAGAGAAGATATCACAAATAGCAGCCTTGGAGCCAGCGCTACCTTGACTGTGAAGGTCTCCTGAAAGCTGACTTTGAGTTGCTTGCCATATTTGACCAATCGCGCAGACAAGCTCTTGTTGCTCTTGGGTAGTTGAAGCTCGACTCCAATTTCGGGCAGCTGCCCGAACAGCGCCTTCAGCGCGACTACGTCATCATCTGAGAGCTGTATGTCTGATCTTGTAACACTCCAGCGTGATTTACGGATTTCTTTGAGATGTATCTTTCCGGCAACCGCAAGTTCCAGCAGCTTGGCCACCGGCAAGGCCCCGCCAGCCCCAAGCAGTTGCGCTGCCATCTCAAGTGTTATCCCCTCAGGAGGAAGGTATTCAGCCACAATCGACTTTCGTCCCTTTGCGCCAGCCAAGACTCTCAAGTTGTATCGCAGAGCAAATGCAGCGCTTGCCAGCAACCCAGCAAATAATGGAATCAACAACCAATTGAGTGGGTAGTCAGCCGGGTCTCTGGTCAAGATCAAAAAAGTCCCCGGTTCAAAGGCGAGCGACACAGTCACGGTCTGATAAGCGCTCAGGTTTTGTTGCTCAACAAGCACAAGCACCGAGTCATCGGCGTCCGTGAATTTTAGCTTGCAGCGATTTGTCTCACCCTCAGAACCGAAATAGCAAGCGGACTCTTCGCGCACTAAGCCAGCACTTGCCCGGTCATCGACCTGGATTTGGGCTCGGACTGTTTCAAAGTCTTGACTCCATCCAGAGCCGTTGATATCCCAGTAGAACTCCTGAAAACCGGTGCTATCAGTGAAATCCCCGATCACATTTTTCTGCCGATAACTCAACACAAAGGTCTGAGCCCCATACAAAAACTCTCCCTTTGGAACCACGGAGTCCACCGCTAGGTAGCCCGACTCTGAAAACGTCTCTAACGGCCTGTCGTTTCCGGCCCCGTCGGTGAGCGAAAGAATTTCCGTCTCCAGGGGCATTCGGTTATACCAAGAGGGCAAGTACCGAATCAAACCTCGGTTCTGGTCATACTCGGGAAAGACAGCAACCAAAGTTTCTTTTACTTCAAGAGTTGCAACGCCATCCTTGTCGGAGGAAATTTCAAATTCGGCGTCAAACGAGTCGAAGTAAAAATCGTCAACGGATGCTTGAGCTCCCAGCGGGAGCAGCCAGATTGCCAAAAATGCGGCTAGTGTGCTGCTGAAGAATTTAATGCTTGAAGTTGGCATAGGCGGCTTCGATAACCTTTTCGGTTTTTTCTTTACCTTCCCAGCCCTGAATCTTGACCCATTTGCCAGGCTCTAGATCCTTATAGCGAGAGAAAAAGTGCTCAATCTCATCGAGAGTTTGCTTCGGGACATCTTTTAGGTCTTGAATGTGATCCCAGCGCGGATCTTTGGCGGGAACGCAAATAACCTTCTCGTCCACTCCGCCATCGTCTTCCATGACCAGCATGCCAACCGCTCGCACCTTGACGCCAACGCCTGGAAACAGCGGGTACTCAAGCAGAACAAGCGCGTCAAGCGGGTCGCCGTCGCCGCCCAGCGTGTTTTCAAAGAAGCCATAATCGGTCGGATAAACAAAAGGCGTGAACAGCACACGGTCCAGATAGACCCGTCCTGATTCGTGGTCAACCTCATATTTGTTTCTGGAACCGCGCGGAATCTCAATAACTACGTCGTATGACAAGGCTTCTCCTCAATAGGCTTAGATAAAAGATTACCGAATTGAGAGCAATGGTTTTGAGAAATCGACTTACTCCGGCAGTTGCCGATGTTCGCCGAGCCGTTCGGGACGCTCTTGTCGAGCTTGATCTAGAGCAAGGTGCGAGGATTCTGGTTGCCTGTTCAGGGGGCCCAGATTCACTTGCTCTTGCCGCCGCTACCGCATTCGAAGCACCCAAGTTGGGGCTCTTAGTGGCAGCCTGTGTCGTTGATCACGGGCTTCAGGCAGGCTCTGACGAAATCGCTAGACAAGCACTCTTGAGACTCGAAGCACTGGGGGTTGATCCAGTTGTAATCGAATCGGTCAGCGTTAAAAAGGACTCCAGCGGTCCAGAGGCGGCCGCAAGAACCGCAAGATACCAAGCTTTAGAGCAAGCAAGAAACCTGGTTGGTGCGGAGTTGGTTGTCTTGGGCCACAACCTCGAAGATCAGGCAGAGACTGTCCTAATTGGTTTGACCAGAGGCTCAGGGCTGAAATCTATTTCAGGAATGCAGCTTCTGGATGCTGACAAAAAGTTATTGCGACCGCTTCTTGGTCTGAAGCGTGAATTACTGCGTCAAAGCTGCATAGATCAAGACATTTTGTTCTGGGACGATCCCCATAACAAAGATGAGCGCTTCACCAGAGTGAGGGTTAGGAACCTGCTTGACAAGATGGAAACCGAACTGGGGCCAGGATTCGCAGAGGCTCTTAGCAGAACTGCAGAAATTGCAACCGAGTCCGAAGACGCCATCTCCAATGCGGTTTCCGAGCTCTTGACTGTTGCCGTGCAATTGGATTCCGAGGGCAACCACCTGGTTTCAATTTCAGCTCTGGAATCAAAGCCCTACGGGATTAGGCGAAAACTGCTCTTCGAGGTTGCTGTTCAGGCAGGCGGCAAGGGTGTGAGCCGCACGCAGGTGCTTGGAATTGATGAACTTATTACGAATTGGCACGGACAAAACAAGCTGGTTCTTTCTGGCATTACAGTAGAGCGGGTAAACCAAAAGCTTGTATTTACAGGCCAGTAAACCAACAACCTCGGGAGCCTTTTAGTGCGACTAAATCATCCAGACATAACTCAAGTCCTTGTGACCGCAGAGCAAATCTCAGCTCGGGTTGCAGAAATGGGTTTGGAACTAGACAAGTTTTATGCGGATAAAGACCCACTGCTAGTCGGTGTTCTAAAAGGTGCCGTGCCATTCATGGCAGATCTTTCAAGAGCCATGCAGCTTTCAACCTCGCAGGACTGGATGGCGGTTTCCTCCTACGGCTCTGGAACCACCTCATCCGGCGTGGTGCGGATACTGAAAGATCTGGACACAGACATCACTGACCGCCACGTTCTAATTGTCGAGGACATTATTGATTCGGGCCTAACTCTTTCTTGGCTCACAACAAATCTTGCCAACCGCGGTGCCGCATCGGTTGAGGTCGTCACGCTTTTGCGTAAGCCCGATGCTGCCAAGGTGGAAATTGATGTCCGATGGGTGGGGTTTGATATACCAAGCGACTTTGTAGTCGGATACGGCCTGGACTACGACGAGCGCTACCGATCACTGGACGGAGTTGGCGTGCTGTCACCTTCGGTTTACTCATAGGACCTGGATAGCAAGCATGGATAAGCAGAAAAAAGACACATTAGAAACAAAAAAGCGCTCCGAGCCCAAATCTCAAGATGCGCCAATTGAAAAAGATAAAGAAAAAGCGAAGACCAAAACGAAGCAGCCCATGACGCTCAAGCGCTTCTTGCGCGGGCCATGGCTCTGGATCGCACTTGCGCTTTCAGTCGTGCTTATTGGAACCAGTCTGATCGGTTCCCAGCAATACACAAAAGTTGATACTCAGGTCGGGCTAGAGATGATTCAATCCGGTGCCGCCGAAAAAGTTACCATCTTGGACGGTAATCAACGGGTCGACGTGACGCTTCGAAACCCAGACCCGGAGTACGGATCCGATGTCCAGTTCTATTTTGTTACTGGCCGAGCCGACACGGTTGCTGACCTGGTTGCGGATTCACAAATCTCTGAGGGCTGGACTGACGAAGTTCCTTCCACTCCATGGATTCTGGCAATCCTTGGGTCGCTGCTTCCATTCATAATCATCCTCGGCCTGTTCTGGTTTTTGATGTCTTCGATGTCAGGCGGCGGTCGCGGAGTGATGCAGTTTGGTAAGTCAAAAGCCAAGATGGTCACCAAGGAAACCTCGAGTACCACTTTTGAGGATGTCGCAGGCATTGAAGAGGCGTTGGAAGAGCTCACAGAGCTGAAGGATTTTCTGAAGAACCCAAAGAAATTCCAGGACATGGGAGCAAAGATCCCGAAGGGTGTCTTGCTTTATGGCCCTCCGGGCACCGGTAAAACTCTTATTGCCAAAGCTGTTGCCGGTGAAGCCGGCGTGCCATTTTTCTCGATCTCAGGCTCTGACTTCGTGGAAATGTTTGTCGGTGTTGGTGCATCCAGGGTCCGGGATCTTTTCGAACAGGCCAAGCAGGCATCCCCAGCAATCATATTTGTTGACGAGATCGATGCCGTTGGTCGACACCGTGGAACCGGAATCGGTGGCGGTAATGATGAACGTGAACAAACTTTGAATCAGCTGCTGGTCGAAATGGATGGTTTTGACACCAACACGAACGTAATTCTGATCGCTGCTACCAACCGACCCGATGTCTTAGACCCTGCGCTATTGCGCCCGGGCCGTTTCGACCGTCAAGTTGGCGTCGGGGCTCCCGACCTCAAGGGCCGCGAGCAAATCTTGAAGGTTCACTCAAAATCCAAGCCACTTGCTGAAAATGTTGACCTCACACTGGTTGCAAGAAGGACTCCAGGTTTCACCGGAGCTGACCTTGCAAACGTCCTAAACGAGGCAGCGCTGTTAGCTGCAAGACTAAACAGAGCAGAAATCACGGACGAAATAATCGATGAGGCAATCGACCGAGTAATTGGTGGACCTCAGAAAAAGTCTTCAATCATGAAGGACCAGGAGCGTCTAGTCACCGCATATCACGAGGCTGGTCACGCACTAGTTGCCGGAGCTTGCAATTATTCAGACCCGGTTACCAAAATCACCATTCTTCCAAGAGGCAGAGCGCTCGGCTACACAATGGTGATGCCAATGGAGGATCGCTACTCGATCACCCGCAACCAACTACTTGACCAGATCGCCTATGCAATGGGTGGCCGGATCGCGGAAGAAATTGTATTCAAGGACCCGACAACCGGTGCCTCAAACGATTTTGAGAAGGCAACAAGCATCGCCAGGACCATGGTCACCAAGTACGGCATGAGCCAGAAAATCGGTGCGATTTCTCTTGGCAGTGGCAACTCAGAACCGTTCTTGGGTCGCGAGCTGGCAACTCATTCGAGTTACTCAAACGAGATGGCTCAGCAGGTTGATGCTGAGGTGGGCGCAATCTTAGACAGGGCGCTGGACGAGGCCTATAAGGCGCTTACCTTGAACCGAGTGGTCTTAGACAAGCTGGCCAAGGTGCTTCTGGAAAAAGAGACCTTGAATCAGGATGAGATAGCGAAGATTTTCAAAGCTGTGAAGAAGATCCCAGCCAGGACAATGTGGCGCTCTTCAACCAAGCGAACTGGAACCAATAAGGGGCCAATTACTGTCCCAAAGCGCAAAACTGTGCAGCTTGAGGCCCTACCTGAAAAGGCCGAACCGGTTCAGGAAAATGCAGACTGATCGGATCAAGAAGGCTGTAGTTGAGCTTCTTGAGGCGATAGGAGAAGACCCCAACAGGGAGGCGCTCAAAAACACGCCAACCAAGGTTGCCGAGGCCTATGCGTCCTTTTTTCGGGGAGTCGGGGTTGACCCTAAATCGGCTATCGGTGACACTTTCCCGGCGGTAAACGCGGAGGCCGTGGTCCTAAAGGACATCGAATTGGTTTCAATCTGTGAGCACCACCTGCTGCCATTTACCGGCCTTGCTCACATTGCTTACCTGCCGGATCAGAAGCTAGCGGGCCTTGGAAGGCTCGCAAGTGTCATCGAGATTCTGGCGGCTAGGCCGCAATTGCAGGAAAACTTGACCGCCGAGGTAGCTGACACTCTTGAGGAGGCCCTTGGTGCCAAGGGTGTTTTGGTTGTTATCGAAGCCAGGCACCAGTGCGTTGCTGCAAGAGGTGCAAGGCAGCCAGAGGTGAACACAATCACCATGGCATCAAGGGGCCTCTACGAAGAGCCGGTGAATCGCGCCGAAGTACTTGGGCTTATTAATCGACGGCCATGACTAGCTGGCCAAAACCCAATTTGATGGGCGTTCTGAACATCACCCCTGATTCCTTCAGTGACGGGGGTAAGTTCACCAGCGTTGAGGCCGCTCTCGCGCAAGCGGAAATGATGGTGGTTCAAGGTGCTCAAATAGTTGATGTTGGCGGTGAGTCAACTAGGCCGGGTGCGGAAAGAACCTCTCTAGAAACCGAGCAGACTAGGGTGCTGCCGGTGATTGCTGCGATTACTAATAAGTTGAATGTCACAGTGTCTATCGACACAATGAATAGCGCAACTGCGAGAAAAGCGGTTGAAGCTGGCGCCAAAATAGTAAACGATATTTCCGGTGGACTGGCAGATCCTGAGATGTTCAATGCGATTAAGGATTTGGACTGCCACTATGTTTTGGGCCACTGGCGAGGGCACTCGGACCAGATGGATTCATTTGCGGTTTATTCTGACGTGGCAAGAGAAGTGGTTGCCGAACTTGCCGAGCAGGTAGCAATGGCGGTCGCCAGTGGTATCAGCCGTGAACGAATCATTGTTGACCCGGGTCTCGGGTTTGCAAAAGACATTCACCAAAACTGGGACCTTGTGAACCGGCTTGATGAGCTTGAAAAGCTGAGCCTTCCAGTTCTAGTCGGGGCATCTCGGAAAAGGTTCTTGGCGCATGCGCTTTCTCCGAGTGACCCGGCATCGGTTGCCATGCCCAGGAGAGATCTTGCAACTGCTGTCTTGACAGCACTGCTTCTTCAGCGAAAACTATGGGGTGTGAGGGTTCATGACGTTCAGTCAACCAACGATGCAATCGCAATCGTGCGAGCTTTGAAGCAGCAGGAGGGCTAACTTGATTTACAAGATAAGAATCGACGGGCTCGAGTCCTTTGCCTACCACGGCGTTTTGGAGCACGAAAAAAACTATGGTCAAACTTTTCTTTTTGACATTCACCTGGATGTGGATGCCGGTCTGGAAGATTCGATTGACGCCACTGTCTCGTATGCCGCAATCGCGGATTTGGCAGTTGAGCTGTCTTCCAGGTCGAGGTTTGACCTAATTGAGTCTTTGGCAAGTGCAATTGCAAGAGCAGTTCTGAAATATGACCCCAGAATTCTGCGAACAACGGTCACAGTCCACAAGCCTTCAGCACCAATTGGCAAGAACTTCAAAGATGTTTCCGTGACGGTCTCGGGTTCGCGAGATGAAAGCTAGGGTCGTAATCGCGCTGGGGGCGAACCTGGGCGAAAAAGAAAAGACCATCAAGAAAGCCCAAAAGCAAATTGGCAAACTTCGCGGGGTAGTAACTCTTGCCCACTCAAGGCATTACCGATCAAAGGCTGTCACCGAAAACGGGATTGACGAAGATCAGCCAGAGTACGTAAACGCGGTGACAATCGTGGAGACAAAGCTGAGCGCTAAGAAACTACTTTCCAGGCTCAATGACATTGAAAATAATTTTGGCCGCGTGCGTCTTGCCCGCTGGGCACCCAGAACACTTGACCTAGACATAATCACCTATGGAACCAGCCTGATTGAAACCAACTCTCTGGTCGTTCCGCACCCGAGGGCGTTTCAGCGTGCATTTGTTCTGATCCCTTGGCTGGAACTGGATCCGGAGGCAGTCTTGCCCGGAATGGGCTTGGTGAGAGAAATAGCCAGGGACATGGCAGATCAAGTCACGGTGCTTTCTTGAACGCGGTACTGGCAAGACAACTGGCAATTTTTTTCATGGTTGGTTTGATTATCGGCCTTTCTGCGGCGCAGCTAACCGCCGGTTTTGGGTTTCCTTTTCCTGCGAGCCCGGACACCTTAATCATCACCCTGGTGGTTTTAGGTTTTGCAAACTATTTCGCAAGCTACCCGATCTATCGCTATCGCAAGCAAGCGCTCAGTCAAAACGATGGCCCAAGGCCTGCAAGGCCAAACCCGTTTTATGCCGTGAGGGTTTTGATTATGGCCAGGGCAAGCACGCTGACCGGTGGTTTATTTGCCGGCTGGCACCTGGGGCTACTGCTGTGGCTAGTGCTGTTCAGCGTTGCTCCGGAGGCGCTGGTCATGAATAGCAGCTCCGGGTTTTTAGCCTCACTATTTTTGATCCTGGGTGCTCTAATAGCACAGCGGAACTGCAAGAGCCCACCGCAGTCGGATTCGGTGTCGGAAAAGAGCGTGAATTAGATGAAGATCGGTGTCATAGGTGATGCCCCAGCAGGGCCTGTGCTTGCAAAGGCATGGGCCGCAGCCGGCCATGAGCTGGTCGGTGTTTTTGTTGAGGGCCCGGAGGCAATTGGGCGCGTGGAAGCGCTAATTCCGGATGTTCCAATTGCGAACATGGCTGCTGTTGTTGAGGATGCAGACCTTGTTCTTCTGGCAATCCCGAGTAACGACATTGAGATTACTTGCGCGGGGCTTGCAGACCTTGGCCTGTTTGGTCCAAAGAAAATTGTTGTCCACCTGTCACCCCTGAAAGGCTATGAGGCGCTTGCCGATGCTGCCAGGTTTGGTGCGATTCCGATAGCACTGCATCCGGTGATGCACTTCACCGGAACCAGCATGGACTTGACGGTTTTGAAAAATACTTCGATTGCCGTTAGTGCCCCAGAACCATTGACCTCCATCGCCCAAGCACTTGCAATCGAACTTGGCTCTGAGCCAGTTTTGGTTCTGGAGCACCAGAGGGCTGCCTATGCAGAAGCTTTCGGAGTTGCCAGCAGTTTTTCGTCATTGGTTGTTCAGCAGGCAATCGGCATTTTGGAAGAGGCAGAAATAGAAAACCCCGCCAGACTTATAGCACCGGTCGTGAGAAGCGCTGTTGAACAGGCACTGTCGCAACCGAGCATGAAAATTGATCCGGAGGATGCGTTCTAATGCAACTTGCACACACCATTGCAGAACTAAAAGCGGCGCTTTCACAAGCCGATGCTGACGGCAAACGTGTTGGCTTTGTTGCGACCATGGGCGCCCTGCATGCCGGTCACTTGTCGCTGGTGAAGAAAGCTCAAGAGCAAGAACTTTTTGTTGTTGTTTCGGTTTTTGTAAACCCCAGGCAGTTTGGTCAGGATGATGACCTAAGCAATTACCCTCGGACTCTGGGTGTTGATGCCAGGGTGCTTACCGACTCCGGCGTGGACGTGCTGTTTGCACCAAGTTCCGGCGAGGTTTATCCAACCTCGGGCGTAGTGGAAATCTCCGCTGGGGATCTTGGAAATAAGTTTGAGGGGGCATCAAGGCCCGGCCACTTCGATGGCATGCTCACCGTGGTGAATAGGCTTTTCAATCTTGTGCAGCCAGATGTTGCCTTTTTTGGCTCCAAAGATGCTCAGCAGCTGGTTCTGGTTTCACAGATGGTAAAGCGGCAGGTTGCCAGTGGCGATAGGGAACCCATCAAGATTGTGGCCTGTGACACGGTTCGAGATCCGCAAGGCTTAGCGCTTTCCAGCCGAAACCAGAGAATTGACAAGGCAGACTTTGCCGCTGCGATTTCCATAAACAGAGCTCTTTTTGCCGGATCCAAACAGAAAACCAAACAGGCTGCCATCGAGGCTGCTAAGGCTGAACTTGACCCGAAATGTAGACTGGACTACATAGAGCTTATAAACCCCGACACCTTTGAGGTTGTTGACAGCTGTGAAGGCGCCAGAATGGTGATTGCGGCTTGGGTTGGCGAGGTTCGTTTGATCGATAATTTACTTTTAGGTGGTAATTCGTGAGCGAAGAGTACGAGGACGTAGACGTCCCGGAGCAGATTGCAGTTCGCATGCAAAAGCGCGAGCAGCTTCTGAAGCACTCGGCCGCATATCCGGTCAGCCTTCCCATCACCAACACCATTGAGGCCACTAAGGCTCACTACCCAAACCTCGAGGCAGACATTGCCACCGGCGATGTCGTCGGCGTTGCCGGCAGAATCATGTTCCTCAGAAACACTGGAAAGCTCTGCTTTGCCACCTTGCAATCTGGCACCGGTGAGCGGATTCAAGCGATGATCAGCTTGGACAAGGCTGGCCAGGAACAGCTGGATTCCTGGAAAGAACTTGTCGATCTAGGGGACCACGTTTTTGTTGAGGGCGAAGTAATAACCTCTAAGCGCGGAGAGCTAAGCGTTTTGGCAACAAAGTGGTTGATGGCGGCAAAGACGCTTCGACCACTGCCAAATCTCCACAACGAACTCGGTGAAGAGTTTCGTGTTCGGCACCGCTACATCGACCTCATTGTTCGCGACCGTGCGCGTGAGGTAGTGAAGATTCGCTCCGAGGTGATGCAGTCAATCAGGTCGACTTTTGCCAACCGTGCCTTCATGGAGGTAGAGACTCCGATGCTGCAGGTTATGCACGGCGGTGCTTCAGCCAGGCCATTTAAGACTCACTCAAATGCTTTTGATACCGAGCTGTTCCTAAGAATCGCACCTGAGCTATTTCTGAAGCGGGCGGTTGTCGGAGGACTGGAGCGGGTGTTTGAGGTTAACCGAAACTTTAGGAACGAGGGTGCTGACCGCACTCACTCTCCAGAGTTTGCAATGCTCGAGGCCTATGAGGCCTACGGCGATTACAACACCATGATGGACCTCACTCAGGAACTTATCCAAAATGCCGCTATGGATGTCCTGGGGACTCACGTAGTTGAACTAGAAGATGGAACAGTAAACGACCTGAGTGGCAGCTGGTCAAGAGTTTCGATGTATGAATCCCTGTCAGAGGCTTCAGGCGTAAAGGTAACTCCGGATACTTCGCTGGCAGATCTAAAGAAGATGGCTACAAAAGCGGGAATCGAAATTGATCACCCACTTCACGGAAAGTACGTTGAAGAACTTTGGGAGCACTTCGTAAAACCAGGCTTGGCTAAGCCAACCTTCGTCATGGATTTCCCGGTTGACACCTCCCCACTGACCAGGGACCACCGCACCAAAGAGGCGGTTGTTGAAAAGTGGGATCTATATATCAACGGTTTCGAGCAGGCCACCGGCTACTCCGAGTTGGTTGATCCGGTGGTTCAGCGTGAGCGTTTTGTGGCGCAGGCTGCTCTTGGAGCAACCGGAGATCCGGAAGCCATGAAGTTGGATGAAGAGTTTTTGAAGGCACTCGAATTTGGAATGCCACCATCTGGTGGAATGGGGCTGGGTATCGATCGGTTGCTTATGGCGTTGACCGGACTTGGTATTCGGGAAACAATTTTGTTCCCGTTGGTGAAGTAGGTATAAGCATATGACATTTTGGGAAGGCGTCCTAGACGCGCTGATCTCGCTGATCCCACCTGCCCTTATGGGTGTGATTTTTTGGATCATGCTTCGCTCCATCTTGCGCGCTGACAGGGGTGAGCGTGAGGTTTATCAGAAGATCGAAGCCCAAGAGCGAGCAAAGCGTGCTCACGCCTTGGGCGAACAGCCCTAGTTTTGGGAGGTAGTTAGTTCTAGCATTTTCATAACGCATTGTGAAAGGTAGCTAACTTGTTCGAGAAATTCACCGACAAGGCTCGCAGAGTTGTTGTGCTGGCTCAAGAAGAGGCAAAACTTCTAAACCACAACTACATCGGAACCGAGCACATCTTGCTAGGCCTGATCCACGAAGGTGAGGGTGTCGCAGCCAAGGCACTAGAGGCGCTGGGCATCAACCTAGAGCAGGTGCGCGAGCAGGTGCAGGACATTATTGGCCAGGGACAACAGGCTCCTTCGGGTCACATTCCTTTCACTCCGCGTGCTAAAAAAGTTTTGGAACTGAGCCTCCGTGAAGCTCTTCAGCTTGGTCACAGCTACATCGGAACCGAGCACCTACTGTTGGGTCTTATTCGCGAGGGCGAGGGCGTTGCCGCCCAGGTCCTGACAAAGTTGGGGGCTGACACCAATAAGGTTCGTCAGCAGGTTATTCAGTTGCTTTCTGGCTATCAGGGCAAAGAGGCCGTCTCAGTCGGCGGAGAAAACCAGCCACAGGCTAAGGGCTCACAGATTCTTGACCAGTACGGTCGAAACCTCTCCCACGCGGCAGCCGATGGAAAGCTTGACCCGGTTGTTGGCAGAGAGCGTGAAATTGAGCGCGTGATGCAGATTCTTTCTCGCAGGACCAAGAACAACCCGATCTTGATCGGTGAGCCAGGTGTCGGTAAGACAGCAATCGTTGAGGGTCTGGCGATTGCGATAGTTTCCGGCAACGTTCCAGAGACGCTTCGTGGAAAGCAGCTTTACACGCTAGACATGGGAAGTTTGATTGCCGGTTCTCGATATCGTGGTGATTTTGAAGAGCGTCTAAAGAAGGTAACCAAGGAGATTCGCACCCGTGGCGACATCATTACCTTCATCGATGAGATTCACACTCTGGTTGGTGCAGGCGCGGCAGAAGGTGCAATAGATGCAGCCTCAATCTTGAAGCCAATGCTTGCCAGAGGAGAGCTGCAGACTATCGGTGCAACAACCATCGATGAATACCGCAAGCACTTTGAAAAAGATGCCGCATTGGTTCGCAGATTCCAGACTGTCCAGGTAGCTGAGCCAACACCGGCGCTCGCTATTAACATCTTGAAGGGTCTTCGCGACCGCTACGAAGCTCACCACAAAGTCTCAATTACAGACGGCGCGATTGTGGCTGCAGTTGGAATGTCAGACCGCTACGTCAGCGACCGATTCCTGCCAGACAAGGCAATCGACTTGATTGACGAAGCCGGTGCCAGGATGCGTTTGAGCTTCCTATCGGCCCCACCAGAGCTTCGTGAGATGGAAGAAAAAATTGCCGTTGTTCGAAAAGCAAAAGAGCAGGCAATTGCGGATCAGGACTTCGAGGCTGCTGCTTCAAAGCGCGACGAGGAGAAAAAGCTCACCGCAGAGAAAATGCGCATGGAAAAGGAATTCCGCGATGGCAACGTCGAGAAAACTGGCGTTGTGGACGAAGGCCTAATCGCCGAGGTTCTTGCGCAGGCAACCGGCATCCCAGTATTCAAGCTCGGTGAAGAAGAGGGGGCGAAGCTGATTTACATGGAGCAGGAGCTCCACAACCGAGTAATTGGTCAGGAGCAGGCAATCGCCGCTTTGTCCAAGACAATTCGCCGTCAGCGCGCAGGATTGAAAGATCCAAAGCGACCTTCCGGTTCATTTATCTTTGCCGGTCCTACCGGAGTGGGAAAGACCGAGCTGGCCAAGGCGCTAGCAGAGTTCCTATTCGACGATGAGGACGCCCTGATCGCACTTGACATGAGCGAGTATGGCGAGAAGCACACGGTGTCACGTCTGTTCGGAGCCCCTCCGGGGTTCGTTGGTTACGACGAGGGTGGTCAGCTAACAGAGAAGATCAGGCGCAAGCCCTTCTCCGTGGTGCTCTTCGATGAGATTGAAAAAGCTCACCCAGACATCTTTAACTCACTGTTGCAGATTCTCGAAGAGGGTCGACTAACAGATGGCCAGGGACGAGTCGTTGACTTCAAGAACACGATCATAATCATGACCACGAACCTAGGTACTCGCGAGATTACCCGCGGAGCACTGGGCTTCTCCTTGGAAGGTGACTCCAAGAACGACTACGACCAGATGAAGGCGCGAGTGAACGAGGAGCTGAAGAAGAACTTCAAGCCTGAGTTCCTAAACCGCGTTGACGACGTGATCGTCTTCCCACAGCTAGATCGTGATGAGCTGCTGCAGATTGTTGACCTGTTCGTGAAGCGACTTCAGGTTCGACTAGATGAGCGAGACCTCAAGTTGACTTTGACCACTTCGGCCAAGGAACGTCTCATCGAGCTGGGTTACGAGCCTTCGATGGGCGCAAGGCCTTTGAGGCGTGCAGTTCAGCGAGAGATTGAAGATGCTATTTCCGAGCGTATTTTGACCGGTGACATTGGAAATTCCCAAGATATCCTGGTTGATTTCCTCGAGGGTGAATTCAGTTTTGTTGCTAACTCCAGAGAAGAAGAAGCGACAGCACAGGCTTGACCGAAATCCAGAAGTATAAGGTGGCGAAGACCTATAAGGGCTTTGAGCTACGCGACTACGCACCCTTCATCACGGTCTCTACTCTGGAGCCTGGCAATATGTCCTCCGCCGGTAATCAAGCGTTTAGAAAGCTCGCTGGCTACATCTTCGGCGGCAACTCAGAGTCTAAATCGATAGCGATGACGGCACCTGTCACTGAAAAGCCGGTGCCAGGGGGCTTCGAAGTCTCATTTGTGATGCCTGCAGACATGAAGATGCCAGAAATGCCAAGACCGCAGCGTGAGAATCTCAAAATTACCGAGCACGATGCCACAAAAATTGCGGCCATTCGCTTCACCGGAACAATCGGCATGGCATCATTTGAGACCAACGAGAAAAAGCTCAAGGAGTTACTGGATTCCGAAGGTATTCAGTACGACCCAACCCCGATCTACGCTCGCTATAACGCCCCAACAACACCATTTTTTCTGCGCCGCAACGAGGTATTGCTTTCTCTAACTGGCTAATTGCTTCATAATTGGGCAATGCTTCAAATCAGATCTGCTCAAACCTCCGACGTTTTTACCATTGCCAAGATGTCTGGGCCGCTTGTCGAAAGTCGCGTGCTGCTTGGAAAAGAACTTGTCGAGGCCTTCGGAGCGATTCAAGAATTCATTGTCGCCGAAAAAGATAACCAAGTTGTTGGTTTCGGAGCGCTGCATGTGATGTGGGAAGACTTGGCTGAAGTCAGAACCCTCGCGGTTGATGAAAATTCGCAGCGGCAGGGCATTGGTAAAGCTTTGCTGCAAGAACTCGAAGATCGGGCACGGGCACTGGGCATCAAGCGAGTTTTCTGTCTGACTTTTGAAAAAGAGTTCTTTGGTGCCAATGGTTATCAGGTAATTTCTGATGTTCCTGTTAGCCCTGAAACCTATGCAGAACTTGTTCGCTCCCATGACGATGGCGTCGCTGAGTTTTTGGATCTGGCACGCGTTAAGCAGAACACGCTCGGCAATTCACGAATGCTCAAGCAGCTGTAGCTAGATTTAGTTCATGGCCCAATTAGACCCAGCAATTATTAAACGCAGAAGAATAGGTGCGCTGGTTGTTCTTGCGCTGCTGATTACTTTGATTTGGGGCATCCCACAGCTAATTGCAAATCAGGCTCAAGAAATCGACAATCCTGTTCCCGTTGAGACCGAGGGCGCTATCGCTGAGGAGATAACTGACTGCGCTCCGGGGGTAGTTTCCCTAGAGGCAATGATCGGTAAATTCGATGCTGGAGCCGATGGCCCTGAGACCCTGAACAGCTTCGCAGGCGATACCACCCCATATCTTTGGTACGAAGTCACCAACACTGGTCTGGTTGATTGCCGATTCAATGTTGGCAGCAGGGTGACCTTCTTCACGATTACCTCGGGAGAACAGACCTATTACTCTTCCAGGGACTGTAATCGTGCCGACGCGAAAGACATGACGGTGTTGCTTCAGTCAAATACTCCGCTGAAATCCGAACCGGCAGCATGGGACAAGGTTTATTCATCTGCCGAAGGCTGCAGTGCAGCCCAGGGGCTAGCTGAAGTCCCAGCAGGTGGGGCGACTTATAAGCTCAAAGCAGAGGTCAACGGAGTCATCTCTGAAGAGATTCGCTTCCTACTGAACTAGCCCAGCGCCTCAGCCAGCGCCTTTTTGAGCTGGACGGCAGTTGAGTCAATAACGACTTTGTGACCCAGCCTCGCGGCCTCATTTATTCGCTGATTTAGGTTTGCCACCCCTCGAATTTCACCCGATAGGGAAATCTCACCGAAGGCTGCGATTGTCGTGGAGACGGGCTTATCTGAAGCTGCCGAGGCAATTGCGATGGCAATTGCTAAGTCGGCTGCGGGTTCAATTATTTTCATTCCACCAACTGTTGAAACATAAACATCTTTGTTGCTCAGTGAAATACCGGCTCGACGCTCCAAAACGGCCAGCAACATCGCCACTCTTGAGCTATCGACACCGTTTGTGACTCGTCTTGGCTGCGGGGTCCCACTTTGGACCACCAGCGCTTGGATCTCAGCGCGAAGGGCCCTTCTACCCTCCACCGCAACTGTTATGCAAGTTCCGGAAACGGGGGTAGTTGAGTTTGAAACAAACAGAGCACTCGGGTCTTTTACTTCGACGATTCCTTCGCCGGTCATTTCAAAACAGCCAACTTCGTCGGTTGGTCCGAATCGGTTTTTCAGGGTTCGGACAAATCTCAATGCCGTTTGTCGATCGCCTTCGAAGTGGCAAACCACATCAACAAGGTGCTCAAGAGTTCTCGGTCCGGCTATCGAGCCGTCTTTGGTGACGTGACCCACAAGTACCACCGGTGTTGAATTTTCTTTGGCCAAGCGAATCAAGTTGGAGGCGACTTCTCTCACCTGGGAAGGCATTCCAGCTGCACCATCGACATCTTTTGAGCTGATTGTTTGAACCGAGTCGACAACCATCAGCTCTGGCTTGACCTGGTCAAACTGTCCCAGAACGTGACCCAAGTCTGTTTCCGAGGCGAGATAGAGGTTTTCGCTGAGAGCATCGGTTCGTTGGGCTCGAAGTCGAACCTGGCTCGCGGACTCCTCTGCTGAGACATAAAGAACCTTCTTGCCGTTTTTGGCAAGCCTTGAGGCAACCTCAAGGAGCAGTGTGCTCTTACCCACTCCCGGCTCACCGGAAAGCAGAATTGCAGCTCCAGCAACCAACCCGCCCCCTAGCACCCGATCGAATTCAGCAACCGTGGTTGGTGAGTAGCCGTCTGTGACAACTTCAATTTCGGTAATTGGCCTGGCTTCATGACCCACGGATATTCTGGCGGCCTTAGCGATGGTCTGCGGGGCTTGCTCCGCAATTGTTCCCCAGGCTTGGCATTGGCTGCATTGCCCGGTCCATTTCGTCGCTGCCCAACCGCAGTCGGTGCATCTAAAGTCTATTTTTGTCTTGGCCACTAGAACAAACTACCTTGGGTCACCCCCAGCTAGATAACCTATTTACACATCTTCGCTAAACCGAGAGAGTGGGAAATGCTTCGTAAACATTCACAAGAGCTTTGGCTAGTGCTCTTTGTCTCATTGGGTGCAAGCAGCATCTACTCTGTCCTGAGCTTGATTCGTAAGCTCACAAGCAGCCAGGGCCTGCAGGGTTCTGTAACGACCATCAATCAGCCTTTAGCTGCAAACCCCTATCTGGATATGGTGAGCCAGCTGGTTGCAACCTCTTTGGCATTGGTGCCGGTGCTCCTGGCTCTTTATTTTTTGCGCCTGGATGGCATAAAAATTGGGCTGTTGCCTAAAGGCAAGGATTGGCTCTTGGGGCTTGGCCTTCCAATCGCCATTGGGATACCCGGAATCGCTCTCTACTGGGTGGCACTGCAGCTGGGAATTACATCGAGAATCATCCCAAGCAGTCTTGGGGATTACTGGTGGACGCCAATTGTCCTTGTGCTGGCGGCTCTGAGATCCGGTTTGCAAGAGGAGATAATCGCCGTTGCGTTTTTGGCTAAGAAGCTTGAGTTGATTAGGCCCCAGATAACTATCTGGGCGGTGATTGTTATTTCTGCATTATTTAGGGCTAGCTATCACCTCTACCAGGGCTTTTCAGCATTTATTGGAAACTTTGTGATGGGACTGGTGTTCGGCTATCTATTTATGCGAACCGGTCGGGTTGCTCCTCTGGTTATTGCCCACACGCTGATGAACACTGCGGTGTTCATAGGCTTTCCGCTTGTAAGCGCATACCTCTAAGCACTCATAGTATTTGAGAATGGAAAAACTTAGAGTTTGTTTTCTGGGCACGGGTTCAATGGGCTCGGCCGTTCTTGAAGGCTTGATTGCCAGCGGTCATCCGCTGGAACAAATCTCTGCCACCACCAAATCGGTCGAATCTGCAGCGAGGTTTAGATCAAGAGGCATCAGTGCGATGGCAATTGATGAGGCTGCCGATGCGAATGCATTGCTGGCAGGTGATGCCGACCTAATCGTTTTGGGCGTGAAGCCATACCAAATCAAAGATGTTTTGAGTGAAATCAAGGACGAAATTGCTCCGAACGCGGTGGTGATTTCAATGGCAGCTGGGATCAAGCTGGTGACCATGGCAGAGGTGATGCCAGGGATTAAGAATCTGATTCGGACAATGCCAAACACTCCAGCTCTGGTTGGGATGGGTGTTACTGGCGTAGCTCCTGCAAAGACCGCTTCTGCCGAAGCTGTGGAGGCAACCATCGAGCTGTTTGATTCGGTCGGTGCTGCTCTAGAGATCACCGAGGACCAGATTGATGCACTGAGCGCCATCTCTGGATCTGGCCCAGCCTGGGTTTTTTACATCATGGAGCAGTGGGAGAAAATCGCTCTTAAGCATGGTTTTAGCGCAGAGCAGGCTGCAGTTATGGTCAGGGGAACCCTGGCTGGGTCCATCGACCTGTTGGCACAATCGGATAACGAAATGCCAGAGCTGAGGGCCAATGTAACCAGCCCCGGCGGAACAACTGAACGCATCATTGACACCCTTGATAAAGCTGATCTGAATGGCATTTTTGAAGCCGCTCTGGAGGCTGCGCTTATTCGCTCACGAGAAATTGGTGCCAGCTAGTCCTAAACTGTGTGTATGGCAGATATTTTTGAGGCAGTTGCAGATCCAACCCGTCGTCAGCTTTTAGAGAGCTTGCTGGCATCCAACCTTGCAGGTGGCAAAGGGGAAATGACCGTTACCGAGCTTGTGGATCTAACCAAGCTAGGGCAACCGACAGTTTCCAAGCACCTAAAAACCCTTCGTGAAGTTGGCCTGGTGGCCGTGCGCGAAGAAGGACAGAAGCGTTATTACTCGGTGACCCCTGAGCCACTAGAGGAAATTGAAGACTGGATGATCAACTTCCTGTCGCTTGATTTTGAAGACGAAGATGATCAGGACTACCGATCTGACGATTTGGCTCATAACCTCGCGGGCGTCGGCGAGCAACTTGGACACTGGCTCACCGAACGCAGCTCGTGGCTAACCGATCAGCTCAAGTCCAGAGCGTCTGAAATCGATGTTGACTTCGATGCATCAGAGATGGGAAAGCGTCTCGGTAGAAAATTAGCCGATGCCAAGTCTGAGGCAGAGAAGTCCGTAAAAGACTTCGAGCGCGTAGCAAAGCAGAAGGTCGAAGAAGTAATTGACGACGTGAAGACTGAAACCCAGCACTTGGCTGATGAGGTTCGGAAGAAGACGGGAAAGAAATAAATGTCAAATGCGAGTCCGGAAGAAATTAGAGCTCAAGCCAGAAAGCAGCTGAAGAAGAAACAAGAGTTTCGAAGCTACATGGGTGTTTATCTAGGAGTCACACTCTTGTTAACCACCATCTGGTTCTTGACCTCGCCAAGCACTTACTTCTGGCCTATTTGGGCAATCTTTGGCATGGGAATCGCGGCTTTTTTCATTGGTATAGATGCCTATGGGTCCTTCAAGAAAAAAGGGATTACCGAGGCTGATATCGATGCCGAGGTTGAGCGACTGGGTCGCAAAGGCTAGAATGTTGAAGTTGCCCATTCGGGCAGTCCAAAGCTTTATGAGGTTTTAATGGGTTCGATTATCAAGAAGCGCCGCAAGCGCATGTCTAAGAAGAAGCACCGCAAGCACCTTCGCAAGACACGCCACCAGCGTCGCAATAAGAAGTAATAACAAACCCACCCTCGGGTGGGTTTTGTTTTTAACCGCGTTTTAGATCGCGCCGCTTGAATCTAAGAATGTCCCAATTAGCCGCCTCCGCATAAAGCGTTAGAGCTTTGTCCGGGTTTACCGCAACCGCGTGCTTCACAAGCGTCATAAGAGGCAGATCGTGAACGGAGTCTGAATAGGCCCAGGACTTGTTCAAACTGATGCCGCGCTCAGCTGCAAGCTTCTTGGCTGCATTGCGCTTAGCTTGACCGTGGAGGGGGTCTCCGACAAGTTCCCCAGTCAGCACGCCATCTTTTCTGCCGACAATTGTCCCAACGGCCCCGGTTGCACCGAGGTCGTCGGCAATCAGCTGAGCAAGCTCTATGGGGGCTGCAGTGAGCAACCAAACCTCATGACCCTGGGCCAAGTGATCCTTGAGGGCCTTTACGGTTTCGGGCCACAGTCGGGGCTTGATTTCTGACTCGTAAACCTTTTTTAGAAGCGGCTCAAGGTCTTTTACTTGGTAGCCCTTTGTGACGGAGAGAGCTCGGTCTTTGATTTCCTGCAGGGAGTTGGTCTTTTCACCGCGGCGAACGAACATCATCTGCTCAAAAGCAAAGCGCCAGATTACGCGGCGCTTGATGTTACCGCCACGGAATGCAACTTTTCCAAAGAGAATTGGAGTCGACCCACGAACCAAAGTGTTGTCAACATCGAAAAATGCTGCGACCTTCTTGGCATCAAGTTTCTGATTCGAGGTCATCGCCACAGTCTATTGGGCGCAGGTTGTCTTCTAGGATTTAGGTCATGAACCAAGAAATTAAATTGGAATTAATAACCCGTGAAGGGTGTCACCTGTGTGACGAAGCTCAAGATGTTTTGGCAGGGGTGATCGCTAGGTTCAATGCTGAGCACCCAAGTGTCTCCTACACAATCGAGACTATCGACATCGATCAAGACACTGAACTCTTGGCTAAATACTCCGATGAGGTTCCGGTTTTACTTCTGAATGACAAGCAGATTGCATTTCTCAGACTGGATAGCGAGAGGGTTTACGACCGGCTGGTGAGCATCCTCTAGATGGCGCGATTGCCTCGAAGCCCGCAGGGCACAGAAGCTAGAAGCAACATTTAGTAAGCCCTGGGTCAAGAATCCATGGAAGCCGTTTCGTGAATTTGCATTAGTGATGTTGCATTATTACTACATAGTAATTATGCTACATCTATGGGACGTAAACCAAAGGCTGAAGAAGAGCGGGTAGCTAACCGCATTGAAGAGCTTCGCACCCAGTCCAACCTCTCTAGGCAAGAGCTCGCCGACGAGGTTGGTGTTCACTACCAAACCATCGGATACATCGAACGCGGTGAGTATTCGCCATCACTAGTTTTGGCGCTGCGCATTGCTTCGGTTCTAGGAGCCAGCGTTGAGGAAGTCTTCTGGCTCGATAAGGAAGCCAAATGAGTAACGAGCTTTTAGTAATTTTCTACATTTTTGCGACCCTGGCGGTTGCCTATCTCTGGTTTTACCCAAAGGCGAGCGGCTAATGCTAATAGAAGTTTGGATCATGATCCTCGGAGGGTCTGCTGTGGTGCTCTTTAGCATCATTGGTCGCGGCTGGAGAAAGGCAAATAAAGATGACAAAAACAAGAGATAGTTTTCCAGATATCCTTCGGGGCTTTGCCTTGCTGGGAATCGCAATGGTGAACGTGCAGTATTTTGCAACCGACACCGTTATCGGTTTCGAGGGTGGGGACCTTGCCAATCCGGCAAATGCCGCCGCCGCATTTATTGTTGCTTCGATATTTCAGGCAAAGTTCTACCTCTTATTCTCATTCCTGTTTGGCTATTCGGCGCACTACGTGATCAAGAACGAGCGAGCTAACAGCCGACGTTTCTTGGCCCGGTCGAGTGGGCTAATTCTGCTCGGTGGCATTCACCTGGTGTTTTTGTTCCACGGCGATATCCTCTTTTTCTATGGCGTCTTAGGGCTCCTGCTCCTGTTGCTGTATTTCAGATCAGAGAAGGCGATTGAGAGATGGGCCAGGTGGATATTCATCGTCAATAGCATCGGGCTAGCAGGAATCGCCGCGCTGGCCTTCGCAGGAGAGGCATTCTTAGCCAGCAAGGGCAAGGCACTTCCTGCCGAAACTTCTATCACTCCTGATTTGAATGGTGCGTTAGCGACCGGAACGTTCTTGGAGGCCGCTGCCGCACGCTTTGAACTGTGGCTAGTGTTTGCCCCGCAGGGGGTCTTCCTGCAAGGGCCAATGGTTTTTGCTGCATTCCTGGTTGGAGTGCTAGTGGCTCGCAAGGATGGGCTGGCCAGTGGTGTCAACCCAGCATTTATGAGAAAGGCAGCGGTTTGGGGGCTGAGCGTTGGCCTGCTATTGCAGGTGCTCTCCGGTTATTTGTTTGTCTCAAATGTCGTCTCCGAAAACTACAGCCTGGGTATCTACCTGGCCTCAATCGCTATCAACTTCATCACGGCACCGCTGTTGTCAGCAGGATATGTTGGCTCGCTTTGGTTACTTAGTCAGCGCTTCGATAGGTTCAAATTGCTATCGGCAGCAGGCAGGCATTCGCTCACCATTTACCTCTCGCAGTCGCTGGTTTTCTCGGTACTGTTCTCTGCCTGGGGGTTTGGTTTATTCGCTCAGCTTCAGGTTTGGCAGGTTGCCCTAACCGCAGCTTTGGTGTGGCTTGGTTTGAGCCTGTTGGCGCTTCTGAACCTGCGCTACAACCAGCGTGGGCCAATGGAAGCTTTACTCTCCAATTTCTCCAAGATTTTTAGAGGGAAATCATGAACCTAGAACAACTTGGATTATTTGGAGTCTTTCTCTTCGGCGCTATTCCTTGGTTCGAAGCTATTGCCGTGGTGCCAGGGGCAATCTTGCTCGGATCCCCGCCGGTATTGACTGTGGTTTTTGCAGTAGCTGGCAACACAACAACCATCTTTCTCTTTGCCTACGCGGCAAGCCAAATTAGAGCGTGGCTAATCAAGCGTCGGGCATTGCGGGGGAAAACTGGCGAATCTGAAAGATTCAAAAAGGCACAGCGGTCTTTTGACAAGTGGGGAATCTACGGTCTAGCTGCAATTGGCCCGCTGGTGATTGGCACTCAGTTCGCAGCCCTAGCCGCAGTTGCCGCCGGAGTTAAGCCGCTGAAGACTTCCATTGTGATTTCGGTTGCGACTTTGTTCTGGGCCACCCTGTTGGCAATTGTGTTTGTCGTTGCAGGCCTAGATGGCGTTCCAGGCTTTGACTCCGAAGGTTAAATATTTATGGCTCTAGGCGGTTTGGACCTCTAAAGAGGAAGCTTGCTTCTCTGATATTTGAGAGGTTCAGCAGAAGCATCAGGACCCTGGTGAGTCCCATGCCGAAACCACCGTGGGGCGGAACTCCGTAGCGGAAGAAGTCTAGGTAAGCGCTCAAGCTTTCTGGCTCGAGACCTTTTTCTTTTATCTGCTCGGTGAGGATGTCAACACGGTGCTCACGCTGAGCACCGGTAGTAATCTCGGTGCCCTTCCAGATCAAGTCATAGCTCTTGGTGAGCTCCGGGTTGTCCTCGTGACGCATGTGATAGAACGGGCGAATGTTCTTCGGGTAGTCGGTTAGGAAGACGAACTCGTGATCGAAGGCCTCTGCGACGTGAGCGGAGATTTGACGCTCACCCTCAGGGTCTAGGTCACCGTCCTGTCGTGGAACTTTATAGCCTCTGGTCTCCACAATTTCGTGAGCTTGTGCCAAGGGAATTCTTGGGAACGGTGTTGATGGAACCTTGACCTCGAAGCCGTAAAGCGCTTCGATTTCGGCCCCGTGGGTGTCTTTGACTGCCTGAATCGCATTCACCATGAGCTGCTCTTGGAAGTTCATGACGTCTTCGTGAGAGTCGATCCAACTCATCTCCATGTCGACCGAGACAAACTCAGTGGCATGCCGCGAGGTAAAGGATGGGTCAGCCCTGAAAACCGGTCCAATCTCGAATACTTTTCCAAGTCCTGCGGCCATAGACATTTGCTTATAGAACTGTGGGCTTTGGGCCAGGTAGGCATGGGTTTCGAAGTATTCAAGCTTGAAGAGCTCAGCGTGGGATTCTGAAGGGGAGCCCATTAGTTTCGGGGAGTGAATCTCGGTGAAGTTATTCGCTAGCCAGTGTTCGCGCCAGGTCTTTTCTATTGTGGTTTGAATCTTCAGCATGAGAGAAAGCTCTGGCCTGCGGTAGTCCAAAAAGCGCCAGTCCAGACGCTTGTCAATTGATGTGTCATCTGCAATTGGGCTGTCAGGAAGCGATGCCCCGACAACCTCTAGGCCCTCTAGGAGAATTTCAATTCCCCCGAGCTTGACTCGTTCATCATGCTTGAGCTTGCCCTTGATGATCACGAAGGATCCGTGGCTGAGTGCGCTGACCTGATCTGCCAGTGCGTCCTCGTCAGCTGGGCGTGGGTAGGTGACCTGCACGCTGCCTGATTCGTCTCGGATGATTATGAACTGAATGCGCTTCTGATCTCTGAGGGTTTCAACCCAGCCACCGATGGTTACTGGTCCATCCTCGGAAGTGGAAAGAGAGCTGATGAGTTTGCGGTCTAGCATTTTTGAGAATCCTCTGAGTATCTGGTGCATGGGCACTTTCGCCCAAGTTTAGCGAAGGTAAACTTGTTTCATGCCCGCCTCTCGTCTTCACCTAGTGCGCCACGGAGAAGTATTCAATCCCCGCGGCGTTCTATACGAGCGAATTGAGGGCTTTGAGCTTTCTGAGCGAGGCCATGAAATGGCCGCTGCGGCCGCCCAAGATCTTGCCGATCAGGGTAGAAAAATCAAGCGGCTAATAGCTTCGCCGCTGATTCGAACTCAGCAATCAGCACAGCCAATTGCCAAGGCATTTGGCATTGAAGCCAACCTTGATGAGCGTGTGATTGAACCTTGGAACAAATTCAAGGGCATCAAGCTTGCGCCAAAAGCATTCCTGAAAAACCCAAGTCTTTTGATCAACCTGAGAAACCCAAATCTCCCCAGTTGGGGTGAGCCATACCAGCAGGTTGCGAGTCGAATGAATCAGGCAGCTCTAGAGGCATGGGATTCGGTAGATGGTGGCGACGTTGTTATCGTTTCGCATCAGTTGCCGATCTGGATGCTCTATCGATCTACTGCCGGCCTGAAGCTTCCCCACAGTCCCAGCAGCAGAAGGTGCTCGCTTTCATCGATCACAAGCTTTGAGGTTGTCGACGGCAAGCTGACCGAAGTTCATTACACAGAACCCGGACTTGGGCACAGCGCAGATGCTGTTGACGGCGGTGCAGTGTGAGAAGGGCCAAACTTTTCAAGGTTGGACTGATTGCTGCAACGGTGACAGTTCTGCTAGCCGCTTGTGCGAATGATCCGTTGGCTGACCAGTTCCGCGCTGGTGATAATAAGAATTACATTGCAGGAGACGGAACGGTAACAGAGTTTGCATTGGGTTCACGGCCCGGCTTTGAGTCATTTTCTGGGGTTACTGAATCGGGGCAGACCCTCGACAGTTCAGCCTTCGCGGGAAATGTTGTGGTTCTGAACTGGTGGTATGCAGCTTGTGCTCCATGCCGAGCAGAAGCTCCAGATTTGGCAATACTTAGTGAAGAGTTTGCTGATTCGGTGCAGTTTGTCGGTGTGAATGTGCGCGACACTGCCGAAACGGCGTTGAGCTTCGACAGAGCTTTTGGCATTGACTTTCCCTCCATCATGGATGCGCAATCCGGAGCGGTTTCATTGGCATTCACCGGGGTCGTCTCACCTCAAGCTGTCCCGACAACCGTCGTGATTGATCGGGAAGGCAAAGTTGCCTCGAGAATTTTGGGCAGGATCGACGCTTCGATTCTGCGCACTTTGATTCAGACTGTGGTGGATCAATGAACGCCGGAGAAATAGCACTCAACGGTTCCATGCTGATAGCAATCCCGGTCGCATTACTGGCTGGAATTATCACCTTCGTCTCTCCCTGCGTTTTGCCATTGGTCCCCGGTTACTTGGGTTATGTTTCCGGTTCCGCTAACTCCAAAACCAAGGTCATGACAGGTGCACTTTTGTTTGTGCTTGGCTTTACCGCGGTGTTTGTTTCCTTGGGTGTTTTGGCGGGAACCGCTGGGTTGTTGTTTATCGCTAGAAACCCTTGGATTCAGGTTGTCCTTGGCGCCCTAGTGGTTCTGTTTGGTTTTGCCATGATTGGCCAGCTGGGGTTTTTGCAGCGGACTCTCAAGTTGAAGATATCTCCAAAGCTCGGTCTTGCGGGTGCTCCGTTTCTGGGAATTGTCTTTGCCCTTGGATGGACACCCTGCATAGGGCCGACTCTGTCTGCGGTTTTGGTTCTGGCCTCCGATACAGCTGATCCACTGCGCGGCGGCATTCTTGCAACTGCCTATTCCCTTGGAATCGGAATTCCATTTATTTTGATTGCCGCAGGTTTTGACTGGGCGAAGTCTTCAGTGAGTTTTGTCAAAAAGCACATCAGGGTATTCAATCTTGTCGGTGGTGGCATGTTGATAGCTGTGGGTATTTTGCTAATGACTGGTCTTTGGATGAGATTTACAAATTGGCTTCAGGTGGTGACCAGTGGCTTCCAGCTTCCTCTCTAAATTGTCTTTCTGGCCAAGGTGGTTCTGGCGCCAGCTGACCTCGATGCGAAACGCCCTACTTCTTTTGTTGTTGCTTGCGATTGCCGCAGTTCCGGGAAGTGTTTATCCGCAGCGCAGTGCGGACCCAAATGGTGTGGCGGTTTTTTATGACAACGAACCTGAATTGGCAGCAGTACTGGATTCGCTGCAATTATTTGATGTTTACACATCGGTTTGGTTCTCTGCGATTTATATTTTGTTATTTGTTTCTTTGGCGGGATGTGTGCTGCCCAGGACCAAAATTCACTATGTGGCGCTTCTGGCAAAGCCAGTCCAGACCCCAGCAAATCTCAAGCGGATGCCTGAGTACGTGACCGGAACTGGAAATGAAACCGTGTTGGACAAGGCGCTTGCTGTTTTGAAAAAACGCGGCTTCAGAGTTCAAAAACAAGAGGGCTCGGTCAGTGCTGAAAAGGGTTATGCCAAAGAAACCGGCAACCTCCTTTTTCACTACGCCCTGGTTGGCGTGCTGATTGCGGTTGGTGCCGGCGGGGGTTTGAGTTTTTCCGGGCAAAGGGTTCTGGTCGAGGGTGACACTTTTGTGAATAACCTTGCCAGTTATGATTCGTTTTCCCCGGGTGCACTTTTTGATGAGAGCCAGCTGGAACCCTTTAGTTTGACCCTTGATGAGTTTGATGTTGTTTACGATTTGGCCAACAGGGCAAACATTGGCCAGCCGATCGACTTCATTGCATCCATTACCGCTGACCTTGGCGACGAGATTGTCACAGACGAAATCCGGGTAAACCAGCCCTTGGCTGCCACCGGTGCAAATGTTTTTCTGACCGGAAATGGTTTTGCTCCCGTGATTACAGTCTTCGACGGTGAGGGAAATATCACCTTCGCCGGCCCAGTGGTGTTTTTGCCCCAAGACAACAACATGACCTCGCTGGGGGTCATCAAGGCCCCGGATGCAATCCCGGAGCAGCTCGGGATAATTGCTTTTTTCTATCCGACCGCGGAAAAGCTGGTTAGCGGCGCATACACCTCCATTTACCCAGATCCGATTTCACCGCTACTGACCATGAATGTCTACACCGGCGACCTCGGCCTTGATTCAGGGGTCCCAAGAAATGTTTATGCTCTCGACACCACGAATATGGAACTCATTGCTGGACGCGACGGCAAAGCCCCCGCTATCGAGCTCGAGGTTGGGCAGTCAGCTGAGCTTCCTGGCAACATGGGCTCGGTCAGATTTGACGGGCTGCTTAGGTTTGCCTCGCTGGATATTGCCTATAACCCAGGTGGAATTTGGGTGCTGGTTTTTGCACTTTTGGCACTCGGCTCAATGTCGGTGTCCCTGATGGTTCCAAGGAGAAGAGTCTGGGTGAAGGTGCTTGAAGGTGGCAAAATTGAGTACGCAGCTTTGTCAAGACGGGATGATCCTGACCTACCAAACGTGTTGCAAGATATCGTTACTGAAATCGAAAAAGAGAGTTAATAAATGACCCAAGTTGTTCTGAACGAGTCCCTCTCGCAGTTCTCGCTGCTGTTTGTCTCGTCAGCTATGGCATTTTTGGCACTTGCACTGGTGCTGTTCTCCTTTCAGCTAGTGAAGCTGTCCACAGCCGGCGATGAGATTGTTGCTGGTAAAGCCGACAGGTTGAGCACCAGCGAGCGAGCAGGTTTTGTGATGCTCTGGGTAGCGACATTGGTTTTGGGTGCTGGGGTCGTCATGCGAGGCATCGCTGCGGGGCGAGTGCCGTGGGCAAACATGTATGAGTTTTCAATCAGCGGTGCGTTTCTGATTCTGCTGATTTACCTAACGGCTTTGAAAATTAGAGACCTTAGATTCATCGCGACTTTTATCTCTGGCTTTGCTTTGGTAATCATTTTTGCGGCCGTTTCGCTGTTCTATGTTGAAGTGCAAACGGTTATGCCGGCTTTGCAGAGTTACTGGTTGGTCATTCACGTTGTGGTGGCAATCATGGCTACCGGATTCTTTTCGGTTGCGGCCGGACTGCACATTTTTTACCTCTTAAAGGCATCGGGGAAAGCCAAGGCGCTTTTTGACAGGTTCCCAACCCTTGTTCAGATGGAGCGTGTTGCCTACCGGTTCAACGTGGTCGGCTTTGTGCTCTGGAGCTTTACTTTGATCGCCGGCGCCATTTGGGCAGAGCGCGCTTGGCACCGCTACTGGGGCTGGGACACCAAAGAGGTTTGGACTTTCATAATCTGGGTGCTCTACGCCGGCTATCTCCATGCCATGGCAACCAGGGGATGGACTGGTAAGCGTGCCGCCTGGCTTGGTTTGGTTGCATTCCTTTCGGTGATTTTCAACTTCACCATCGTGAACCTATTTTTCAAGGGCCTTCACGTTTACTCCGGGCTATAGAAGGTTCAGGCAGCGATCCAATCGCTGGTGCCAGAACTCTCTCCGCGCGCTGTCAACCCTTAGCTGGCGCACAGCATCCTGGTCAAGTTCAATCTCCTGAACTTCCAGGAATCCGTTGACGGGTATCAGTGGGTTCTTAGCAATGTCTGCAGCGAGAAGAGAAACAGTTCCTAACCCGCAGGCATAGTCCAGGCTCGGCAGCAGGCTCGCCAAAAATAGCCCTTGAGAGATTCCAAGGCTGGTTTCAAGCGCTGAACTTACAACCGGCTCCAGGGCCATTTGCTTTGACATCTCCAGTGCTGAACTAATGCCGCCAAGTGGCTGGACTTTTAGAACGGCGATGTCGGCGGCCCCCGATGCGGCAACTAGCATGGGGTCGCTTGCCTTCCTGATGGATTCGTCGGCTGCGATTTTCACATTCAAGCCCATGGCTAACATGCTTGATTTCAGTTCTACCAATTGCTCGATAGTTTCAACCGGCTGCTCAAAGTATTCGATCGGCAGCCCGTCGAGTTTCTGAAGCAGCTCGAGTGCTTGCTTCACGGAATACCCGCCATTGGCATCCAGCCGAATCTTTTGACCTGGGAAGAGCTTGTTCGTTGCGAAAACTCTTGCCAAGTCATCGACCAGGGCCTCACCTTGCTCAGCCACTTTTATTTTGACGGTTTCAAATTTTCCAAAGGGAAGCAGCACACCAGCAATTTCATCTTCAGTTACCGCCGGGAGAGTTGCGTTCACTTCAATCTTGTTCCTGATCGGCTTGGAAAGGCCAGTATTGGCAAACTCAATCGCGGCCCTAAGCCAGTTGCTGGACTCTTGGTCTTCGTATTCTAAAAATGGTGAGAATTCGGCGTAGCGCTCTGACCCTTTGAAGATAAGCGCCTCCCGGAAGCTCACTCCGCGGAATTTTGAGCGCAGTGGAACTCTTATTACTTCTACGTCAGTTATTTGTCCGCTTCTCACAGGATTAGTCTAGGTCTATGACAAAACCAGTTTCTGAGCTCTTTGATGCAGCCATCTGGATGCCCGTGCCGGGCTTTGAAGACTTGACTGACATCAGCTACCATCGCCATGTCGATCTTGGGGCAGTAAGAATAGCTTTCGCTAGACCCGAAGTTAGAAATGCCTTTAGGCCACAAACAGTCGATGAGCTTCATAGGTCTCTGGACCACGCTCGATGCCAAGCAGATGTCGGCGCGGTATTGCTCACTGGAAATGGACCAAGCGGCAAAGACGGTGGTCGAGCATTTTGCTCCGGTGGTGACCAATCGGTTCGCGGTAAAGCCGGCTATGAATACAGCGAAGGTTCCGCCGGAAGACTTCACATTCTTGAGGTTCAGCGGCTGATTAGGTTTATGCCCAAGGTGGTGATCGCGCTGGTCAACGGCTGGGCGGCCGGCGGCGGGCACTCGTTGAATGTGGTTGCGGATCTGTCAATTGCCTCCAAGGAGCATGCACAGTTCAAACAGACCGACGCTGATGTCGGGAGCTTTGATGCTGGCTATGGCTCTGCATATCTGGCCAAGCAAACCGGCCAGAAATTTGCCAGGGAAATTTTCTTCCTTGGCGCCACCTATAGCGCTGACCGGGCCATGGAGATGGGAGTTGTGAACAAGGTTGTCCCACACTCCGAACTTGAAACAGCTGGTGTTGAGTGGGCCAGGGAAATTTTAGGGAAATCCCCAACTGCTATCAGGATGCTGAAATACGCCATGAATGCCGTTGATGATGGAATCGTGGGTCAGCAGTTGTTTGCCGGTGAGGCCACCAGGCTTGCCTATGGAACTGCAGAGGCAAATGAGGGCAAGGAAGCTTTCCTGGAAAAGCGCAAACCTGATTGGTCTTCATTCCCCTGGCACTACTGATGAAACCAACCCAAACTGAAAAAGCAAGCGATCCGTTTGCCGTTTTAAAAATGATGACTGCGGTTTTTGATGGCACCGTGGCTGGGTTTGTGTCTCCCGAAGAAATCACCGGCAACAAGGTTGAGTTTGAAAAGGTTCCAGATTTAGTTTCTGACGATGTTGGCTTGATTATTGAATCTTCTGGATCTACTGGTTCTCCAAAGCGAATCGAACTTCCGCTTGCCGCACTAAAGGCGAGTGCCAAAGCATCCGCATCGAGGCTCGGTGGTGAGGGGCAGTGGCTTCTGGCTCTGCCTTTGACATACGTGGCCGGGGCGAATGTCTTATTCCGTTCGGCGGCCGCTGATACGCAGCCGGTGATAATGAACACCAGGGTGCCATTTTCTGCCGACGGCTTTGTAAACAGCGCCTCGCTGATGCAAGGACAAAGACGCTACACCTCTTTGGTTCCAGTTCAATTAGACCGGCTCGCAGCGAAAGTGTCTGAGTCACCGGTGCTGCAAGCACTGCTATCTTTCGATGCAATCCTGGTTGGTGGCCAAAGCCCAAATGCTAAAAGCATGCGGCTACTAAAGCAGCTGGGCGTAAAGGTCATTGAAAGCTATGGAATGGCCGAAACCTGCGGCGGTTGCGTTTATGACGGCAGGGCACTTGATGGAGTGAACGTCGAAGTTATTGATGGCCTAGTTGCTGTTTCTGGATCAACCCTTGCCAATGGCCTTGGCGAAAAATACCTGAGTAACGATTTGGGCGAGCTGCACGAGGGGTTGCTGAGAGTTATCGGAAGATCGGATCGGGTCATTATTTCCGGCGGTAAAAAGGTTTCCTTAGACGCTATTGAGCGCTTGGTGCTTGATGTACCCGGCGTCAAGGAGGTCATGGCGGTGGCAACCCAAAGCCAGTGGGGGCAATCGCCGTGCCTATTGGTGGTTGCCGATGGAATTAGCGAGAATCAGATAGCAGCTGACATCGATGTTGAAGTGAAGCCGGAAATAGTCAAGTTGGTTCAAGACCTCCCGAGGCTTTCCAGCGGCAAGCCTGACTACCTTGCGGCCGTGGAACTGATCAAGGATTAGGGTTACCTGAATGTCTAGTATGAAACTTTGGGTTGAAGGAGCCAGGCTCCGCACTCTCCCGCTGGCAATCGCTCCGGTTCTGTTGGGAAGCGCAACGGCGGCCTCACTGGATTCCTTCGATGCGCTGCTGTCGGCGCTCGCGCTTTTCGTTGCGCTGTCACTGCAGGTTGGCGTGAACTACGCAAATGACTACTCGGATGGCATCAGGGGAACCGATGAGAATCGAGTTGGACCACTCAGGCTCACCGGTTCCGGCTCAAAAAAACCTCAGGCGGTGAAATCAGCAGCTTTTATAAGCTTTGGTTTGGCAGGATTTGCAGGCCTGGTGATTATTTTGATTACCGCTCAATGGTTGCTGGTAATTCTGGGTCTTGCATCGATTCTTGCCGCCTGGTTCTACACCGGTGGCAAGAACCCCTATGGTTACGCGGGCCTCGGGGAAATAGCGGTCTTCGTGTTTTTTGGGTTGGTTGCAACCATTGGAACAAACTTCATCCAAACTGGACTGATTGACCCGCTGGCAGTCTTGGTCGGTGGCGCCTACGGTTTCTACGCTTCAGCTGTGCTGATGGTGAACAACATTCGAGACATCAAGACCGATAAGCAATCCGGGAAGATAACTATTGCCGTCAGGCTTGGCGACCGTGGGGCTAGAAGGCTATTTGTCTTTATGCTCTGGATGCCGGTGGTTGTAAACCTGATGTTGGTTTTGTTTTATCCGGCAACGGTAATCGGTTTCTTGAACCTGTTACTGGTGCTGCCGGCCACGCTTATCGCACTCGATGGCAAGGGTCCGAAGGAGCTAATTACCGCCTTGAAGCTGACCAGCTTTGCCGGTTTAGGGTTTGGAGTCTTGGTCGGAGCCGGAATCGTCTTGGTGAGCTTCAGCCTCTGAATCCAGAATTTCATTTTCTAGATCGCTTTCGACATCGTCGTAGCTGCCGGCGGAATTTCTTGTCAGTTTATTGGCAACCGTTTCGCTCATTGCCTTGCGCTGGCGGTCCAAAAACACCAAAGAAATAGCGAATGAGACGACTGCGGCAATAATTGCGGCAAAGAATGGGTTGAATTCAAATTGCAACAGCACAACGAAAATCAGGAAGAACATCCCCAGTCGCAGCAGGGTGTAACTAATCCAAGGGTTTTTCACGTGTTCAGTTTAGACACAGGAGAGTGAACTAGGGTGGAGTTATGACGAGAGTGGCCATTGCAACGTTCGCATTTTTGATAATTTGGACGATTTTTACTGCCGTGTTTGCAGCGAGTGCTGACAAGACTGAAGTTCGGCTGATGCCGAAGTGGCTCTGGGTGCTACTTTGTGTCTTCTTGCCCTTCTTCGGTGGATTGCTCTACCTAATGGTCGGAAGACCGCTTCGCTCCAACCCTGGTCCATCGACAGGAAAGGGAAGAGTAATCGCTCCAGATGATGACCCAAATTTCTTGCGTGACATCTCAAAGATGATGCGTAAAAAAGATGAAGACGACAAAGACGACAAAGACAAATAAGTGATCACAGCCTCTCAGCAATTTGCGGCGTCAGTTGTTGCAGAACTGGTCGCCCAAGGCGTAAAGAACTTTTATCTGGCTCCCGGTGCTAGGTCTCAAGCGCTGGCCATCGCTGCCGGCCAGCTGGCTGGAGCCGGAAAGCTCTCGCTGACAGTCAGGCTTGACGAACGCTCACTTGCCTTTACGGCTCTCGGAAGAGCTATGAGCACCTCAGAGCCGAGCGTAATAATCACAACCTCTGGCAGCGCTGTTGCGAATCTTCACCCGGCAGTTCTTGAAGCACATCACAGCGGTGTGCCACTGATTCTTCTTACCGCCGATAGGCCCTCAGAACTAAGGGGTATCGGAGCAAATCAAACAACCGAGCAGGTCGGTATTTTTGCAAACTCACTTCGCGGCACCCACGATGTCCCAGCGCCCAGGCCCGGATCGATTATCTCGGCAAAAGACCTAGTGGCAGCGGCTATTTCGCAGAGCCTTGGTGGTGCTAAGTCTCCAGGTCCCGTGCAGTTGAACCTGCAGTTTGTGGAACCCTTGAGCTCCGGTGAACCAGAGGCTGTCAAAGTTCTGGCTGGCCTTGAGAAGAGACCTCTCGACTTTCCTGAAGTCCCGGAAGATCAAATTGAAATTGAAGTCGACGACCACACCGTCGTAATAGCAGGTGCCGGAGCCGGCCCTGCAGCGGTTCGTTTCGCAGAAAAAGCGCAGCTGCCGATGTTTGCAGAACCGTCTTCGGGTGCCAGGTACGGATCAAGTGCAATTACTAATTATTTGCAAGGTCTCTCCACCTCCTTGGCCGGCGAAATTAGACGTGTTGTGATCTTTGGGAAGCCGACCTTGTCACGACCGGTGATTGACCTAATTCGAAATAGCAGCGTCTACGTTGCGAAATCTAGGCAATACGGAAACTTCGACATCGGGCGCAACGCAATAGCGTCGAGTTGGAATCTGGTTCCAAGTGGAGTAGCTGACAGGCGCTGGCTAGAAAGCTGGAAAGCATTTCAGCCAATCTCTGAACCGAGGGCAATTCTTGCTCAAACGGTTTGGAATGCGGCCGGTTCCGTGCCCTTGCTATTTGGTGCGTCCAACATCATCCGGGTTGCAGAGAGTTGCTTAGAACCAAAACCTAAGGCTGTTTTTTCAAGCCGAGGCCTTTCTGGGATAGATGGCAGCGTGTCAACTGCGATTGGAATAGCTCAAGCGGGTTCTGGAGCCAGGGCGTTGATTGGTGATCTAACTTTGCTTCACGATGCCGGTTCGATGAATATCTCAGGATTACCAAATTTAAACGTGCAGTTGATCATTGGAAATGATTCAGGTGGTGAGATCTTCCGTAAGTTAGAAGTTGCCAAAAACATCACTCCAGCGATGTTTAGCCAGTTATTTTTGACCCCTCAAAGGGTCGATATTGAAAAGCTTTGCCAGGCCTACGGTTGGCAGTATTTTTCGGCAGCTAATCCCACCGAGCTGGGTCTTGCTATGAAACAAGATGGCTACGTGGTAATCGACTACAAGCTTTGATCAAAGGCGTAGCGAACGGCTCTAAATTTCAGTTCCGTCTCGGCTAGTTCTGCGACAGGGTCGGACTCTGCAACAATCCCACATCCAGCTATCGCTCGAATCTGGTTTTCTTCGATTACACCGCCGCGCAGTGCAATTGCCAACTCGCCACCGCCATCTGAGCTCAACCATCCAACCGGGCCGGCATAGCCCGCCCTGTCAAAGGGCTCAAGCTCCAAAATCAAGTCTTTTGCCAGACCCCTTGGTGTGCCAGCAACTGCGGCTGTCGGGTGCAATTTAGCTATCACGTCTAGCAGGCTGGATGTGGCTTTGAGTGTTCCTCTGACGTCTGTGGCAAGGTGCCAAAGATCTGGCAGAGCCAATGAAAATGGCTCAGCATCAGCTTCGACCCAATCGCAAAATGGCCCCAATTGGGAGACCATTGATTGCACAGCGTAATCATGCTCATGCCGGTTTTTTTGAGAGTGGATAAGGCCTTCCGCGATTGCCCTGTCAACATCCGGGTCGGTTCCTCTTCCAGCGGTTCCGGCCAGAACGCGGGCTGAAACCTCACCGTTGGTGGCCCGAAGAAGTAGTTCGGGAGAGGCGCCGAAAACGTCTCCAATTAGGTAGGTCCAGCACTGCGGGTATTTGGCATGAAACCGTTCTAGAGGAATTGCGAGGTCTGGCCTTGACTCAGTCGGCATTACAAGGTCGCGACCAAGAACCACTTTTTCTAACTCTGTGCTTTGGATAGCAATTAGGGCCTTTTCTATGCCTTCTTCAAACTGCGCTTTACTCTGGTCACCATCGGCAAATTTGCCGGTCGGCACAATAGTGGCTTGTTCAACCGGGGCAGCAGAGTCGACAACCACTTCAAAGCCGATTCCATCGCGGTAGACGCGGGTAATTTGAGGGACGTAAACCACCGATTTGGCGGAGCTGCTAGCTGAGAAAGTGATGGATGTCAGTGCAATCAGCCCGGTTCCAGAAAGGCCGGTGTCATCGATAATTTCAGTTTCTGAAATCAGCTGCTGCCAAGCGCTGGCAAGGTCTCCAATGCGGTTTGGACCGGAGGCGGACAGTTCAACAGCCTTGCCGGTGGCAATAATCTGCTGGCCAGCTCTAAGAAAGACTGAGGAATTGTCAAGGTTCAGATCGGCGGGAACGCTAATTCGTCTGATCGATGCTGATAATGCCATCTGTTCCTTTGCTAGCAATTTGCTGAGATTATCCAAACTCCGGATGCGAGGAAATCATTTCCTCGTTTACTCTGGAGATAAGTTTATGCGAGGTGATTTGAGTGTTCATACAGGTAGCTGCAGTTTCGATGCTGGCAATCCCGGTTGGGCTCTTTGGAATACTCTCGGATGCTGACGACGAACTTGAACTTGAGAGCGACTCACATGTTGAGCAGGTGATTCCACCGGCGATGGTGAACCGACAAATTGACCCGCTCGGATCGGAGCCAGTTGATTTCAGTGCGGTCGAATTCACTACTCTGACTCCGGCGGACCGATATGTCTCTGCAACCACACCGCTGGCGGTTGGTTTGATGCTCGGGACCGTTTCTCTGGTGGTCTTTACGCTTGCCAGTCAAGGCAAGCCGACTTCAGACGATTAGACTGCTTGGGTGACAAAAGCCGACCTAAACAAGAGCCCCGAGCAAGTTTCCAAGATGTTCGACGAGGTCGCTCACGCCTACGACAAAACCAATGACATGCTCTCTTTCGGTCAGGCAAAGTATTGGCGAAAGGCTCTAACCGAAAAGGTGAATCCTGCTTCCGGCGAACGAATCTTGGACATTGCCGCTGGAACTGGAACAAGTTCCATGGCCCTCAAAAAAGAGGGTGTTGCAGTGGTCGCAGCTGATTTTTCTAAAGGGATGCTCGCGGAGGGAAAAATTCGTTATCCCGAGCTGGAGTTTGTTTTTGCTGATGCAATGAAGTTGCCGTTCAAGAACTCCGAATTTGATGTCGTGACTATGTCATTTGGATTGAGAAACGTGCAGGATAGAAACGTTGCCCTGAAGGAGTTCCATCGGGTTCTAAAGCCGGGAGGGCGTTTAGTCATCTGCGAGTTCTCTCACGTGTCGGGTCTATTGGGCGTCTTCTACCGGCTCTACCTAATGCTGGTGTTGCCATTATTTTCTAGGCTCGCAAGCAAAAACCCGGCCGCCTATAGCTACCTTTCAGAATCGATTGCCGCTTGGCCCAAGCAGGCAAACCTTGCCAAGGACATTACAAATGCGGGTTTTTCAAAAACTCAATGGAAGAACTTGAGTTTCGGCGTTGTTGCACTTCATTCAGCCATAAGGGAGAAATGAAAATAGCACTGCCGAGCCAACTCAGGTCGGTCTCAGATAAAGCCCTATTGGCGTCGCTGGAGTCAGACATGACAAAGGTTGAGGCGAGAATTAGTGAGGCAACTTCACACGCCGAAAAGATTGTTGACTCAATGTCCTCGCATCTTGCAAGAGCCGGTGGAAAGAGAATGCGTCCAGTGTTGACGCTACTTACATCACACCTTGGAACTGCTGGCACCGAGGATGTTTTAGACGCTGCGGTAGTCATGGAGATAACTCACCTTGCCACTTTGTACCACGATGACGTGATGGACCAAGCCTCTACCCGAAGGGGCGTTGAAACTGCTCACCTGGTTTGGAGCAATAACCTGGCTATTCTCACCGGGGATCTGCTATTTGCAAGGGCCTCAAATCTGGTTTCTGGATTGGGGCAAGAGGCTTTGGAGCTTCAAGCTCAAGTATTTGAACAACTAGTCCTAGGACAGCTGCATGAGACCTTAGGTCCGGGCGAGGATGAGAATCCAATCGATCACTACATTCAGGTGCTGTTAGATAAAACAGGCTCGCTGATCGCGCTGGCGGCACAATTGGGTGCGATGCTCTCTGGCGCTGATGACTCCTACCAAAAGCCACTCGAGGAATTTGGTCACTGCGTCGGGGTTGCCTTCCAGCTGATCGATGACATCATCGACATCGAATCCACGAAATCTCAGAGCGGCAAGGTTTCCGGCACGGATCTGCTTGCCGGCGTTCCAACGCTCCCGGTTCTGCTTCTTGAAGGGCATAGTGACCAGGCTTCACTCCAGTTGCTGGCAGAAATCAGCGATGGGTTGACTGAGCAATCACTGCCCGGGGTCCTTGATAGGCTAAGAGCCCATCCGGTGATGGAGGAGGCTAGGCTCGAGACTAAGAAGTGGGCAGAAAAGGCGATTGCAGCAATAGTGCCACTGCCAGCAGGTAAAGTTCGAACTGCACTGGAGGCTTTTGCTTCTGCGGTAGTAGACCGCAAGGGCTAGAAAAGGTTTTGGAAAAAATGTCAAAGTTTCGTTTGGCCATAATTGGCGCTGGTCCAGCAGGTATCTACGCGGCTGACCTAATCCTAAAAGCAGAGCGAGACTTCGATGTTTCAATAGACCTTTTTGATTTACTGCCCGCTCCATATGGTCTAGTCCGCTACGGAGTTGCGCCCGATCACCCGCGCATTAAGGGCATTATCAGAGCGCTTTATGAGGTTTTGGACCGGGGAGACATCAGGTTTTTTGGAAACGTGAAATACGGCCAGGATCTGGATCTTGAAGACCTAAAAAAGCACTACAACGCGGTTATTTTTGCCACCGGTGCGATCAAGGATGCTCCTTTGAATATTCCAGGTGTCGAACTGGAGGGCTCTTACGGCGCCGCCGATTTTGTGAACTGGTACGACTCTCACCCAGACTTCCCTTTCACATGGCCGCTTGATGCCAAGGAAGTTGCTGTTATCGGCAATGGCAATGTCGCCCTAGACGTGGCCAGAATGCTTGTCAAGGGGCCAGATGACCTTCTCGGCACCGACATTCCAGACCACGTGTATCAAGGCCTCAAGGCCTCGCCCGTCACTGACGTTCACGTGTTTGGAAGGCGGGGTCCTGCGCAAGTCAAGTTCTCACCGCTTGAGCTCAGAGAGGCACTGCACATCAAAGGAGTGCAGTCCATTGTCATCGAAGAGGAGTTTCAGTACGACGCGGGTTCGGAAGCTGCAATCGCTGGCAGCAACCAGATCAAGGTCATGGTGAAAACCCTCGAGCAGCTTCGCGATAATCCTCAGCAGCCGGCGGAGCGCAGGCTACACCTGCACTTCTTTTCATCTCCGGTTGAAATCCTGGGCAAGGACGGCAAGGTTGCAGGCCTAAGAGTTGAAAAAACCAAGCTAGATGGAACCGGCAATGTCAGTCCCACCGGGGAAACCACTGAGTTTGGGATTCAGGCAATTTACCGCGCAGTAGGTTATTTCGGCTCCGCGGTAGACAAGATTCCATTTGACTCAAAATACGGTGTGATTTCAAATGACGAGGGCAGGGTTATCAACGAAAACGGTGAGGTAATCGCAGGTGTCTACTGCACCGGTTGGATCAAGCGAGGTCCAGTTGGACTGATTGGACACACCAAGGCAGATGCCATCGAAACCATCGGTCACGTGATTCAAGACCGGGCCTCTTGGTGGCAACCCGAGCGCGCTGGAGAAGACCAGATTCTCGAGACTTTGCAAGCCAGAAATGTTGAATATGTCGACTGGGCGAAATGGCTAAAAATTGACTCTAAAGAAAAAGCTTTGGGTGAAGCCGCTGGGCGCGAGAGAATAAAGCTCTTCGACCGAGAAGAAATTCTCAAAATCACCAAGGAATAGAAATTGAACCGTTTGCCAGGTGCCAGGCTACGAAAAGCCCAGATAGCAACCTTGGCAACCTTCATCGTTATGGGGCATGCCGCGCTGGCATCGGTCGCATGGGTTCCGGAATACATTGATCGACTAGATGTCTCATTTGCGGTGTGGGGGACGATTATCGGCTTTGGCGTCGTTGGCTCTATTACCCCGCTGCTGTTTGCTTCAAGACTGATCATGCGTTTTGGTTCGAGGGCGGTAATTCGTTTTGCCAACTACGGTGGCATGATTTTTCTGGTCACGCTCGCAACCTCAAATGAGCCGCTGGTTTGGTTCTTTCTGAATGCAAGCTTTGGCTTTTTCATGTCGCTGCTGGGTGTTGCCGTTAATTCGCACGCAGTGATGCTACAAAAACAGATCAGCATTAATATCATGGGGCGCATGCATGCCGGCTGGAGCGTTGGAGCGGTTGGAGCAGCCATCACGGGAGGCCTCTCAACTGTCTTTCTAAGTCTGGAAGTTTTCCTGCTGATTGTTTCCATCGCGACATTGATTGTCTTTGAGTTCAACCTGCGATGGCTACTCTCATCCACCGAGGATGGCCACTTGGAGGAAAAAGCCACCGCTGTGAAGCGCAAGTTCTATCAGATGCCCGCCGAGCTTTGGCTCCTGGGCGTAGGGCTGTTTTGTGGTGTCTATCCCGAAGTAGCTGTTATCGACTGGGCAACTGTATTCGCTAAAGATGTGCTGAACGTCGAGGTAGCACTGCGGTCAATACCATTTGCGGCCTTCATGGTCGGCATGATTATCGGCAGGCTATCGATGACTAAACTCGCCGAAAAGTTCCACCCTCACACATTGGCCTCCAGGGGCGCATTCTTGGCCGCCGGTGCCTTGGCAATAGCGGCAATGTTGTCGGTTCCGGTGGCTTCAGTTAGCAGCCAGCTCGGGTTACTGGTGACGGCGATATTTTGGGGTTTGGCTGGCCTTGGCTTGGCTCCGGTCTCTCCAGCTTTTTACTCTGCTGCCGGTCACATTCCTGGAGTTTCAACCGCTTGGGCGATTAGCAGGCTGAGCTTATTCAACGCTGTGGTTTCGATTGCCGCCAAGACCATGATGGGCGCTCTATCCGAGGGTGTTGGCCTTTCGCTGGCTTTCTTTTTCCCAATCACATTGGCAATTGGTGCGGGGCTGATTGCAGCTAGCTTTGTCAAGCGCGCCAGACGCAGCGAGCTGGATGCTGCAGCTCCTGCAACCGGACCAATAGCAATCATCATCACCGAAGAGGGCGATAGGTAGAGTGGGCTAGTGACTCTATTCAAGATCGGCAATGAACCCAAGCTCTACGACTGGGGTTCCAAGGACTTGATCCCAGCCCTAATGAGGACCGATTCCAATGGTCAGCCGCAGGCTGAGGTTTGGCTCGGCACCCACCACCTAGACCCTGCAGAGGTTTTGGATCCACTGGGCGGGAGCCTCCTAGAAAGAATCGGGGAGCTGCCTTTCTTGGTTAAGTTTTTGGCAGCAGCAAAGCCACTCTCGATTCAAGCTCACCCCTCAAGATCAAGAGCCGAGGCCATGTTTGCGGCCGGACACCCGGGGTATCAAGATGCCAATCACAAACCCGAGTTGATTGTTGCGATTTCTAGCTTTGAGGCTCTCTGCGGCTTTCGAGACCAGCAAGCGGTGATTGCTGACCTCGCCGCACTTGCCGAAGCGAACTCTATTTTTGCCCCGTGGTTGGAAAGTTTTGAAGCCGGCGGACTGCGAGCCGCCACAGCTTGGGCTTTTCAGGCTGAAGATTCAGCAGTTAGTGCTCTGGTTTCAAAGCGCAATCAACTTGGACCAGAACGGGCCGCGCTGATAGAAAATATGGCGGAGCACTTCGGATTTGATGTTGGAATTCTCGTCTCGGTGTTGATGAACTATGTGACCCTAAAACCGGGTCAGGCATTGTTCTTGCCGGCCGGCAACATCCACAGCTACATCTCTGGGCTTGGCGTTGAGGTAATGGCGGCAAGTGACAACGTTTTGCGCGGCGGGCTTACTAAAAAGCCAATTGATATCGCTGAGTTGATGGAGGTTCTGGATTTCTCTTCCCTGCCTGATCCTTTGGTGAGCACCAAAACGCTTAGTCGGGGGTTGGTTGAGTATCCCGTTACCTGCCAGGACTTCAGCTTCTATCAGGTGAGCCCGAGTGGGCAGCAGATGTTGGTGGATATCGAATTGACTGGAAGTGCAATCATTACCTGTGTCGCCGGGGAGCTGACAATATCTAACTCACTGGATGAACTGGTGACGCTCTCGCCCGGTGAGGCTGCGTTTATGAGGGCGGCTAAATACTTCTCGGTTACCGGTTCTGGAACCGGCTACCTCGCGATGGGCTAGCGGTAGTTTACGAACTGCAAATCTAGGTCTAGGTCAGCGCCTCTCAGCAGCGCGATGATTTCCTGCAGGTCATCGCGGCTTTTGGAGCTGACTCTTAGCTCGTCGCCTTGAATCTGAGCCTTGGCATTTTTGGGCCCCTCGTCGCGAATCATTTTAGTTATCTTCTTTGCGTTTTCCTGATCGATGCCGGCCTTTAGGGTGCTCTCGATACGGTATTCCTTGCCAGAGGGAAACGGCTCTCCAGAGTCAAGCGACTTCATCGAGATACCGCGTTTGATTAGCTTTGTTTGGAGCACATCCAAAACTGCCTTGGCACGTTCTTCAGAGTTGGCTTTGACGAGAATCATTTCACCGCTCCAGGCGATGCTGGCATCAGTGTTTTTGAAGTCGTAGCGTTGCTCGACTTCCTTGGCTGCTTGATTCAGGGCGTTATCGGCTTCCTGATGGTCCACTTTGCTTACAACGTCGAATGATGAGGAATCTGCCATTTGTCTACTCTAACTATCGGTTCGGCGGGCGGTGGAAGATCTGACCACTAAGTCAATTGGCCAAATCGTGAGTTGTTCAAAGTTTTTCAAGTCTTTTTTGTCGCCAGACTCCAAGTTGTCAATCAAGGTATCGGCGGCTTTGGCGCCCTGGTTCATTACCTTTTGGTCAACGGTCGAAAGGCCATAGAACTCGGCCAAGGGGTGACCGTCGATTCCAACGACGCTGATGTCCTGAGGAACTCGCAACCCTAAGTCTCGGGCCGCCTGAATCGCACCAAAGGCAATCTCGTCTCCCGCGCAGAAGATTGCGGTGGGGGCGTTTTGTGGCTTTCCAAGCATCTGCTTTGCCGCGTGGTAGCCGCCGTCTATTGTGAACGTTGCCTCGGCCATCCACTGCGGGTGGAAATCTAGGTTCGCATCCAAAAGTGCTTCATGGTAACCAGTCATTCGAAGGTAGGGCTGGTGAAACTCCATCTGGGTCACAGGGCTTCCCGAGATCATTCCAATCTTGGTGTGCCCAAGAGAAATGAGGTGAGCGGTCGCTAACCTTCCTGCACCCTCATCGTCTATCGAGATTGAGCGGGCACCTGGAATTGGGCCACCAATGCCAATGATCGGTTTTTCAAGCTCGGCTAGTTTTTTGAGCTCTGATTCGGAGAGCCGGAGAGCAATCGTCAGCACTCCGTCAACCCTCTTTCTAAGCACTAGCTCATCAAAAATTCGGTTCCTGTTCTCGTTTCCACCGGACAGGCTGTAGAGGGTTACGTCATAACCTCTGTTGACGATTGCATTGACGGCACCTTCAAGAATTGTGGAGAAAAACCAGCGGTCGATGAAGGGCACCACAACCCCGATATTTTTCGCTTTACCCGTAGCCAATGTGTAGGCAGAGGAGGATGCAACATAGCCAAGTTCTTGAGCGGATTTTAGAACACGCTCCCTAGCTCTTGCGGAAACATTTGCCTTGCCATTGAGCGCTCGAGACACAGTCGCGGTTGAAACTCCTGCATGCTGCGCTACCTCAATAATCCCTACCATTGGAAATACTGTAAAGGCTTACAGCCAATAACCGCTACTTGAGTATCAAATATCGGCTATTCTTTCAAGCTGCGTCCAACGCAATGGCAAGTTACCCAAGTGGCCAAAGGGATCTGACTGTAAATCAGCCGTCATCGACTTCGTGGGTTCGAATCCCTCACTTGCCACCAAGGCCCCGTTATTCGGGGTTTTTTGGTTTCAGGCGTGGTCTTTTCTCGCGTCTTTGGGGAATCTAGTTAGGAAAGAAGTCAGATGAATGGATTGCTGAACTTTATAACCGGCAAGAAAACTGCCCCTGTCACAATGTTGATTGGTCTAATTTTTGCCGCCCTGGCTTTTACGGTGTTCAACACTCCCGCTCAGGAGACAACGCCTGGAACCGGCCTGCCGGAGTCGGCAGAGTCAGTTGCAGTTACCAAGCTGCAAGACCAACTCCCAAGCTCAGACGCTTCAGCAGCCTTCATTGTCTACACCTCGGAATCAAAGTTCACAGAGGAGCAACTGAGCTGGCTTCAGGGTGAATTTGACCAAGCAACCATGATGCCAGCCGGCGGAGTTGCTGAAAAATTTGTGGAATTTACAAACCTAGAAGTTCAGGGCTCAAAATTTGTGCCACCGGCGGTTATCTCTGAGGACGGCACAACTGCCTTGGTCTCTGTGCCACTGGCAATTACGGATAATTTTGAAGAGACAACCCTGCGCGTTGATTCCATGCGAGAGGTGGCACCAATCGGAATGCCTCAAAACATGCAGGTTTTTGTCACCGGACCCGAAGCTTTCATAAAGGATGTTGGATCGATTTTTGACGGGGCAAACTTCAGTCTGTTGGCGGTAACCGCTTCGGTTGTTGCATTGCTGCTTCTCATTACCTACCGCTCACCTGTTCTCTGGCTAATTCCACTGATTGTTGTTGGTGTGGCAGATGGCATGGCAGGCATCTTGGCCGGGAGAGTGGCCGAGGCACTGGGCTTTACTCCGGACGCATCCGTTACTGGCATCTTGTCGGTGCTGGTCTTTGGAGCCGGCACTAACTATGCGCTGTTGCTAATTGCCCGGTACCGCGAAGAACTTCTGGGTTTAGCCGATAGGCGAGAGGCGATGCGGGTCGCGCTCAGAGGAGCGGGTCCAGCAATTCTGGCCTCTGGCTCAACTGTCGCTGTCGCACTTGTACTCCTGCTGCTGGCAGAAATCGAGGGGCGGCAGGTCCTCGGGCTAGTTTCGGCTGTGGGCATAGTGGTGGCGATGATTGCCGGGCTGTTTATCTTGCCAGCGGCCCTGGTTATTTTCCCTAGGGGAATCTTCTGGCCGCTGGTTCCAAAGCTCGGAGGATTCAACCGCAACGAGAAATCGCTTTGGGCTAAATTGGGCAAACTTGTTTCAAAACGACCAGCCATTGTCGCGGCAGCGGGAGTTGCGGTTCTAGGTGTGCTGGCCACCGGTGGCATTGGCTTGAAGACTGGGTTGAGCGCCACTGAAATCTTTATTGAGAAACCAGAGGCTGTAATTGGGCAAGAAGCACTTGCAAGGAGCTTCTCCGCCGGGAGTGCAACCCCAACTCAAATGATCATCTCAACTAACCAGGTCGATGGCGCTGTGTCCATAGCCGAATCTATCCAGGGTGTTGATGAAGTTCGAACCGGTGCCACTAACGGCGAGATAACTCAGGTAGATGTGATTCTTGGTGCAAATCCTGAATCTGAAGAGGCCATTGAGATTGTCCGATCACTGAGGCTGGCTCTTGATCAGCTTCCGGAGGGAACGATTGCGCTGGTCGGTGGTCAAGATGCCACAAACCTAGATGTCCAAGATGCCACCGCTAGAGACCAAGCACTTCTGGTTCCATTAATTCTGATTTCAGTGTTGCTCATTTTGATTCTGTTGCTGCGCTCGCTTCTCACCCCAATACTGTTGCTGCTGGCGGTCGTAGGTTCGTTCTTCTCTGCACTCGGTGCGAGCTGGTTCATTTTTCAGAACGTCTTCGGCTTCCCGGCCTTGGATATTTCGGTGTTCATTTTGGCATTCTTGTTCCTAGTGGCACTCGGCGTCGACTACAGCATTTTCTTGGTCACTCGGGCTCAAGAAGAGGCCAGGAAGCATGGGACGCGTGAAGGAATGCGCAGGGCGCTCGGTGCAACCGGAGGCGTAATAACCTCCGCTGGTATTTTGCTGGCTGCAGTTTTTGCTGTGCTGGGAGTGCTCCCACTGATTGCACTGGCTCAAGTTGGAACAATCGTTTGTCTCGGTGTGCTGCTTGACACGCTGTTGGTCAGAACTGTGATTGTGCCATCACTTGCCTTTATGACCGGCAAGAAGTTCTGGTGGCCTCGAAAAGAGTTCGCTGACTAGATCTTTACCCAGCAGCTTGCGTTAGCTGGCAGCTTTGCGGCTTCCAAAGGTGCCGAGCTCAAAAGCACTTCTCCGGCTGGGAGTTCTACTGAGCTGGTGCCAAAGTTGTGAATCACAAGGGTGCTCCCATTTTGGTAGCCAAGCAGATCTGTTTTGCTGATCCAATCAAAGGAGCCCTCACCAAGAGACAGTTGCTTTCGAATTGCCAGAGCCTGTTTATAAAGCGAAAGAGTAGAGCCTTCGCTTTCCTGTTGATCGCGGCTGAGAGCTGCATAGCTAGCGGGCTGCGGCAGCCAGCCAGCGGTTGCCTTAGAAAAACCACTTGTTGAATCGCCCTTTACCCATGGAAGCGGCACGCGCGCTCCATCTCGTCCGACCCGCTCTCCGTTGGTTCTAAAAAACGTCGGGTCTTGCCGATACTTCGGTTCGATGGTGGTGTGTTCTGGCAGGCCGAGTTCTTCACCCTGGTATAGGTAACTGGCCCCTGGCAGGCCCAGCATGAATAAAGTTGCCGCTTTTGCCTTGATTAGGCCCAGTTCATTATCAGGTTGGGGATTGTCCGGCCCAATTCCGTCTGAGGCCGTAGTTCTGCCGTAGTCGCCGCCGAATCTCGATACGTGTCTGATGGTGTCGTGATTATTGAGCACCCAGGTGCTCGGCGCTTTTACCTCGTCGAAGGCCTGAAACGACTCATCGATTGCGGAAACAAGCGCCTGTTTTTCCCAGGGTGCATCAAGAAAGCGGAAATTGAATGTTTGGTGAAACTCGTCTGGCCTTACCCACTTGGCCATTTTGGTGAGGGGAAGCACGTAAGCCTCACCACACATTGCGCGCTCTCCCGGATAGCTCTCCAGGATTTTTCGCCAGGATCTAAAGATCTCATGAACCGAGTCCTGGAACCACATTGGTGGATCAGGCTCACCCTCAATGAAGCCAGCTCCAGCTGTTTCAACGTAGGGGTGATCTGGCAGGCCAGCCTGCTTGCCCATGGCGTGAGGTTGATCCACTCTGAAGCCATCGACTCCTCTGTCGAGCCAGAACTTGAGAATTCCTTCAAAGGCTTCTCGGACTTTCGGGTTCTCCCAATTTAGATCTGGCTGGGAAGAATCAAAAAGGTGCAGGTACCACTGGCCATCTGGAATTCTGGTCCAGGCTGGACCTCCGAACATGCTTAGCCAGTTATTTGGTGGCAGCTCACCTTGTTCACCCTTGCCATCTTGAAAATGATAAAACTTTCTCGCGGCACTTCCTGGCTTTGCACGCAGTGCCTCTTGAAACCACTCGTGTTGGTCAGAGCTGTGGTTTGGGACAAGGTCAATCATTACTCGAAGGCCCAGCTTGTGCGCTTTCTCGAGCATCTCGTCGAAGTCGGTTAATGTGCCCAATGGCGGGGCTACGTCTTTATAGTCAGATACGTCATAGCCGGCATCTTTTTGAGGAGACGGGTAAAACGGACTCAGCCAAACTGCATCAACGCCCAGTTCTTGCAGTTGACCGAGCTCGGAGGTTATTCCCGGTAGGTCGCCCATTCCGTCCGCATTTGAATCTGAAAATGAGCGAGGGTAAACCTGGTAGATGACACCAGATCGCCACCACTCAGATCCTGTAACAGCTTCGTGAAGGGGCATTTAGATTTTTATCCAGACCACCTGGTCAGCCTCTAGCTGGTCACCGTCGGTCAAGCCGACCTGAGTTGTGGCAAGAATTTCACCGGCTGGAATATCTAACCCAGCGCCCTCAAAGTTTGCAATAACCATGACGTCACCGTTTTGGTAGCAGAGGCCAGTTTCGGCGATCAGCTCGTTTTTCCAGGCAAGCGTGCCATGGCCAAGCTCATGACTCTTTCGGATTGCCAGCAGTGACTTATAGAGCTCAAGGGTGGTTCCAGGGTTACCGGTTTGAATGTCTCTGGCGTAGGCCTTGAAGTTGTTGGGCTGAGGCAACCAGGACTTACCATCGGTGCTGAAGCCATATCCGGGCTTATTTGCCTCCCAAGGAATTGGGACGCGGCAGCCGTCTCGGCCAACGCGCTCGCCGTTGGTTCTAAAAAATGTTGGATCCTCGCGGAACTTGCCATCGAGGGTTGTGTGCTCGGGGAGTCCTAGTTCTTCGCCCTGATAAATGTATGCCCCGCCAGGAAGACCGAGCATGAATGCACTTGCAGCCCGACCACGCATTAGACCTAAAGCCTCATTTGGCTGCTGATACTCAGGCCCGATGCCATCGCCCTGCTTTGGCACCTTGTCATAGGAAAGTCTTGTGCTGTGGCGAATAACATCATGGTTTGAAAGAACCCAGGTCGCAGGTGCTCCAACTGCCGAGAACTGATTGATGGATTCGTTGATTACCTTGAACTGAGAGTCTTTCTTCCATGGCGTCTCCAGGTAGGCAAAATTGAACGTCTGGTGGTACTCGTCTCTGCGAACCCACTTGGCCATTCTGGAAAGCGGCATGACCCATGCCTCAGCACACATCGCACGATCTTGGTATTCATCCAGCACCTTGCGCCACTGGCGGTTTATCTCGTGGACACCCTCTTGACCCCAAAACGGGTGAGGTGCCTCGCGATCCTTTGTCTGGCCTGGGTCCGAAGCTCCAAACGGGTGAGGTGCCTCGCGATCCTTTGGCTGGTCTGGGTCCGAAGCTCCAGGCCCTCCCATGGTCGAATCATTGGAATCTATGTCTGGAAGCCCATCGGCCTTTACTAGCCCGTGAGCAACATCGATGCGGAAGCCGGCAACACCGCGGTCCAGCCAGAAGCGCAGCACATCCTCGAATTCCGAGCGCACTTCTTGGTTTTCCCAGTTGAAGTCAGGTTGGGATGAATCAAAAATGTGCAGGTACCACTGGCCCGGCTCACCACTTGGCTCGGTTATCCGGGTCCATGCCGCCCCGCCAAAAACAGACTCCCAGTTGTTTGGTGGAATCTCACCGTTTTGACCTTTGCCATCACGGAACATGTAGCGATCGCGTTCTTTTGAACCCGGAGCTGCGGCAAGGGCTGCTAAGAACCAGGGGTGCATTGAAGATGAATGGTTTGGAACCAGATCCATGATGATTCGAATGTTTTTAGCTGCAGACTTGGCCACCAGGTCATCGAAATCCTCGAGAGTTCCAAAAAGCGGATCGATGTCGCGGTAGTCAGAGACGTCGTAGCCAGCATCTTTTTGAGGCGACTTTGTGAGCGGGGAAGACCAGATTGCATCGATGCCCAAGTCGGCGAGGCTAGCCAGCCTCGAAGTGATTCCCGGAATGTCACCGATTCCATCACCGTTACCGTCCGCGAAGGAACGAGGGTATATCTGGTAAATAACGGCTGAGCGCCACCACTCGTAGCCAGCTTTGTTTTCTGGGAAAGATGCCTGCATTCCCAAAGCCTAAAGGGAAAAGGGGGTCACTCGCCACTTCGCTGGGCAATGGATTTTGGTTGAAAAGGGCAGCTTGAGCGGCTTATGTAAGCGATTACAGGCATTGCGGGCGAATAAGGGGCAAAAAAAGAATTTCCGCTATCTGTGTTGAATGTAAGCGTTATCAGGCTCCGCGCATGATTTTAGTGAAGAATTGCAAGCTCCGGGCTGGGGTGTGGAGAGACACTTTCTGCAATCTCTGGCTTGGATAGAATCAAAATATGCATGTTCCGCTTCCTCTAAAACTTGGGCTGATCGCACTTCTGATTGCAGGTGCTTCGGGCTGCACCTCCGAGGTACCAGCAGAAATCTCGAGTGAACCAAAAGCAGCCATGGAGGGAATCACCTCCACAATCACGGTTTTGCTTGATGAGAGGACCGCTGCGGGAGTGGCCAGTATCGCCGAGCAATATGAGGCTGATACTGGTGTCGCAGTTCAATTTCGAATAACCGAAGACCTGCTCGCCGATGTGCAGCTGGCGAGCTCAACCGATGTCGTGGACGTGATAATTGCACCCCATGCTCTCCAGCCCGATCTTCTATCAGGGGGTTTCATCCAGGCTTTGGGCGGCGACCCAAAACCCGATCGCTATCTGACAGGTGCAGTCGCTGCCTTCAACTTGAATGGTGTTCAATACGGAATACCGCTGTCACACGAAAATATTGCCCTGTCATGCGTGGCTGAGGCTATGCCCAATTCTCCAACTAGCTTCGATGAGGTTGTGGAGGCGGGGCTAGCGGTGGTCATGAACGATGGAGCAGGTGACCCATATCATTTATTTCCCATCCAAAGCTCTTTCGGCGCTCGCGTTTTTCAAGCGGGTCAGAACAGTTCCGACACCCCACAGCTTGCGATGTCTAGTCCTGAAAACCTGGCATTTGCCTCTTGGCTTGGAGCTAATGCCGAGTTGTTCGACCTTGCCAGCAACACTGAAACCGCAAAGAAGCAACTGTTATCAGGTGACAAGTCATGCTGGTTGACTGGTCCTTGGCACAGGTTGTGGTTCGAAGAGAATTTTGGTCAAGATGGATGGGAGGTCTACCCCGTTCCGTCGGTTGATCTCCAGCCGGCAGCTGTCTTTCTTGAGGTGATAGGAGCCATGGTTTCGTCAAATTCTCAAAGCGCAGATGCTGCCACCGAGTTTGTAGTGGACTACTTGGGTGGAGCACCAGGTCAGGTGTCAATCTTCAATTCCACAGGCTTTCCGCCATCAAACCTTGCCGCCCTTGAAATGATTTCGGATTACAAGATCCCTTTCCAGTTTGGAACTGCAGGCTTAGACGGATTACCAACACCGTCAAACGCCGAAATGGATGCGGTTTGGTATCCCTGGGCTCAAGCTCAGGTGGAGATTATCGGTGGGGCTGAGGATCCGGAGGCTATCTGGGCAAAAATGGTGAGGCAGATTCAAGCCGCCATTGGATAGTTGCCCTACCCCGGGCTGGTTTCCTAAGTTTGCCGATTTTGAGTAGTAATTGCTAAAAGGCTGCGGTGTTCCCAAGTGGTTTTTGAACAGCTAGTAGTTTTATAGGCATGGTCGAGATTGAATTGCAACCGCATCATGACGGCTCTTCGCTTTATATCGCCAATCAACGACCAGAACTTTCTGAAAAAGTAAAAATACGAGTTCGAATTCACAGTTCCCTTGGAAAAATTCGCCAGGTGCTAATTCGGCAAAGTGACTCGGGCGAGGGCTTGGTCACTCCTCCGCTAAAGCCACTAATTCACCGGCACGGCTGGGACTGGTACGAGGGCACAATCACGATGTGGAACCCAGAGATCAACTACCGGTTCTTTATAGAGACCTTTGGTCAGGGCAGCTTCTGGCTGAACGGCGTTGGCTTTCATGAACTTGACCAGCCGGACCGCGATGATTTCAAGATAAACACCTACAACACTGTTCCCAAGTGGGCGACCGGTGCGGTGCTTTACCAAGTGTTCCCAGACCGCTTTGCTCGCTCCAGCGAGGCAGATAAGCGCCCGCTGCCAGCATGGGCGGAACCCAAGTCATGGGATTCCAAGGTCAAAGGCACAGGTGCCGGTGTTGCAGAACAGTTCTTCGGCGGAGACCTGAAGGGCATCGAGGAGCACATGGATCATCTGAAAAAGGTCGGCGCCACCATTTTGTATTTGACACCATTTTTCCCAGCGGGTTCAAATCACCGCTATGACGCATCGAGTTTTGACGAAGTTGACCCGCTATTAGGTGGAAATGCAGCCCTGTCCAGCCTTATAAAGAAGGCCCATGCCATGGGCTTCAAAGTTATGGGGGACTTGACGGCTAATCATTCGGGAAACACTCACGAGTGGTTTCTTGCAGCATTCAAAAAGCCAGCTGCACCGGAATCTGATTTCTATTACTTCACTGAAAAAAACACCAAATACGACTCTTGGTGGGGCGTGGAAACGCTGCCCAAGTTCAACTGGAAATCCGCTGAGCTTAGAAAGCGTTTTATTGAGGGCAAGTCTTCGGTGGTTGCTAAGTGGCTCAAGGCTCCGTTCGGGCTCGATGGCTGGCGAATCGACGTAGCGAACATGACCGGCAAAATAAGGGACGAAGACACTAACCGCGAGGTTGCCAACACCATTCGCAACACAATGAGTGATATCAACAGCGAGGCATTTCTGATTGGTGAATTCACTTCAGATGCCGCCAACCATGTTCAAGGTGACAATTATCAGTCCACGATGACCTATGCCAACTTCACCAGGCCAACTTGGCGCTGGCTTTGGAATCCAAAGGACGAACGTGAAGAGGGGCAGATTGGAGTCGGGCGAAAAGGCATCACCGCCGAGCAACTTCGACTGCTTCATAACTCATTAGCCGGAACCTTTCCATGGCATTTGCGCCAGCACAATTTGAACGCCTTGGACACTCACGACACCGGTCGTTTCAGGTCTTTCACGATTCCGGGCTCGCAAAGAGTTGCCGCTGGGATGCAGTTCACCTTTCCTGGGATCCCTATGATTTTTGCCGGTGATGAATTTGGTTTAGATGGTTCAAATGGGGAGGAGTCAAGGACTCCTATCCCTTGGAATGGTGAACGTGAGAGCGACACTTCGATGCTGGAAACCTATGCCCGGCTCTCGCAGATTCGTAAGCATCACCGAGCCCTCGCTGAAGGCTCAATGCGGTGGCTTTATACCTCCGGTGAGGCCATGGCTTTTGTTCGGGAGTCCAAGACTGAATCAATACTTGTGATTGCATCTAGAGGTCGCGATCGAAAGCTCGAATTCTCGAGAGATGCACTCGGCGGCGCGGAGGGCGCTGAGAATCTATTTGGCAATGGAGACCTCCGTGTGGTCGGCGGAAAGATTCGCTATGACGCCGCGGAGTTGGATTTACAGATTTGGCGTTTGCCTAGCGCTGTTCGCTAGTGCTAATCTTCTTCGGTTGCCTTATGGCTTCGCCCCGATAGCTCAGTGGTAGAGCACTTCCATGGTAAGGAAGGGGTCGACAGTTCAATCCTGTCTCGGGGCTCGATCTTAGGATCAAACGCGGCGGGGTAGCTCAGGTGGTTAGAGCGCACGGCTCATAATCGTGAGGTCGCGGGTTCGAGTCCCGCCCCCGCTACCAAGGCATTAGCCTTTAGGCATGGTTAATCCAAACATTCAAGGTAAGCGGTATCCGCGTTCCAAGCCGTATCTGGTTGGGCGAGAAAAACTGCGCGAATTTGCCAGAGCTACTTTTGCGAGCGAGGAGTCAATGGACTTGGCAGCTGCGCATGAAGCCGGTCATAAAGACCTAGTTGCCCCGGTCACTTTCCCAATTGTTTTGCAGGAGTTTGGTCTAAAGCTCGTGATTCAGGACCCCGAGGCGGAACTTGATTTCTCCAGGGTTGTCCACGGTGAGCAAAAATTTGTCTATGACAGGCCCATAATCGCCGGAGACCTGCTCACCAGCGAACTTTCAGTAGCCAGCGTGAAATCCCTTGGCGGGAACCACATGGTCGTCTTTGACACTGAAATTTTCGACGAAGAGGAAAAAAGAGTTTGTACGGCTATCTCGACCTTGGTAGTTAGGGGAGCAGATGCCTGAAATTGGCGAACTGAGCGTTGGCGATGTGATTGCCGAAAAGACCTACAGCGTGACCAGGGATTCGCTGGTCAGGTATGCAGGAGCTTCCGGAGACTTCAACCCAATCCATTACCGCGACGATGTCGCGGCGGCTGTTGGGTTACCCGGAGTTCTTGCTCACGGCATGCTCACCATGGGTATTTCAATTGAACCGGTTGTCTCATGGCTGGCAGATGCTGGCAAGGTCATCGAATACGGCGTTCGTTTCACCAAGCCCGTGGTAGTCCCGGCTAGTGATTCGGCGGCCTTGAAAGTCACCGCCACAGTTGCTGTTATTGAATTAGAGGCTGCGAAGGTCAGGGTCGATTTGCAAACCAGCTTCGCGGACACCACGGTTTTGGGAAAAGCCCAGGTTTGGGTTCAGCTTTGAGCGAGGGTTACCCGAAGGAACTTTCTGCTCTAACGACAATGCGGGTCGGGGGCAAGCCAAAGCAAATAATCACTTGTTCAAACACCCAGCAGCTATATGACAAAACCCTTGAGCTTTGGGAAACAGAAGAGAAATTCCAGGTTTTAGCCGGGGGTTCCAACATCGTGTTCGCCGATGATGTAAGTGATCTGAATGTGCTTTTGGTTGCCAATCGCGGAATCGAAATTGTGTCCGAGCATGAGGATTACATTTTGGTTCAGGTTCAAGCTGGACACCCTTGGGACGAGTTCGTGGAGTGGGCAGTAACCAATGACTACGCCGGCATCGAAGCAATGAGTGGAATACCTGGCAGCACCGGAGCGACACCGGTTCAGAATGTTGGCGCCTACGGCCAAGAAGTATCAGAGGTAATCACGCAGGTTGAATTTCTAGATCAAGAAACGGGCAAGGTTGAAATACAGCCCGCCAGCTTCTTTGAGTTCTCATACCGCGATAGTGCCCTGAAGCACGGCCTCAATGGCATCATCGGCTGGGTTGAATTTAGGCTTCAAAAACTTGATGGGCTCAGCGTCCCAATGGCATCGGGTCAAATCACTGAGCAGGTCGGCGCAGAGTACGGGTCTCAGTTACCGCTTCGTCAGGTTCGCGACACAGCCCTAGAGCTAAGAAGCTCGAAGGGGATGGTTGTGAAAATAGACGACCCAGACAGCGTAAGTTGTGGGAGCTTCTTCACAAATCCGCTGGTAAGCATCACCAAGCTAACGGAATTTCCTGAACAGATTCAGCACTGGAAGATGCCCGATGGAACCCATGTGAAACTTTCGGCCGGCTGGCTAATCGAACAAGCCGGTTTTCCAAAGGGCTACTCGATTCCAGGTTCTAAAGCGGCGATTTCCAATAAGCACGCGCTTGCTATAACCAACCGGGGCGGTGCCACAAGCAGAGAAATTCTTGAATTAGCAAGGCTGATTCAGGAGCGAGTTTCCGCGAGATGGGGCATTAATTTGATCCCCGAACCCAACCTGATTGGGTTTTAGCTGAACAATTTTTGCAGTCGCTGGATGCCTTCGAGCAGTTGGTCATCACCAAGCGCATAGCTAAGTCTCAGGTAGCCGCTTGGACCAAATGCCTCGCCCGGAACCATTGCAACCTCGGCCTCATCGAGAATCAAGTCTGCTAGCTCTAGGGAGGTGCTTATTTGCTTGCCCGCCCAAGTTCTTCCAAGCAGGCCGGCGACATCCGGGTAGACATAGAAGGCGCCCTGCGGATTCGGCGTCATGATTCCAGGGATCTTGTTTAGCTCGGAAACAGCCAGCTTTCTTCTTCTGTCAAAAGCCACAAGCATTTGTTTTACTGGTTCTTGATCTCCAGTCAGGGCAGCAATTGCGGCGCGCTGAGAGATGTTCGAGACATTTGAGGTTAGGTGAGACTGGAGGTTTCCAATAGCCTTTGCCGCATCATCGGGTGCGATCATCCAGCCCAGGCGCCAGCCGGTCATGGCGTAGCTCTTGGCTACACCGTTGACCATGATGGTGCGGTCTTGAATCTCAGGAACCAACTCAGTGATCGAGTGAGCCGTGATGCCCTCGTAGACCAGGTTTTGGTAAATTTCATCTGTGATGACCCAGAGATTTTCCTTTGACGCCACCCAATTACCAATTGCCGCAAGCTCGTCTTTCGAGAACACCGCACCGGTTGGGTTCGAGGGAGAGCAGATTAGAAGCGCCTTAGTTTTTGAGGTGTAGGCGGCTTCTAGCTGCTCGACTGTGACCTTGTAGCCCTGGTCCGCACCTGCAAAAACATCCACCTGCTTGCCTCCGGCGAGCTTGATTGCCTCCGGGTATGTGGTCCAGTAGGGGGCCGGCACCAGAACTTCATCACCGTCATCGATGATTACTTGAAACGCCTGATAGACCGCTTGCTTGCCACCGTTGGTGACGATTATCTGGTTGGGTTTGACCTCTGTGCCACTGTCCTGAAGCGTCTTTTGAGCGATCGCTTCTTTCATTTCAGGCAGGCCTGCAGCAGGGGTGTAGCGGTGGTTCTTTGGGTCTCGTACCGCTATGGCTGCAGCCTCAACGATGTGCTGAGGTGTTGGAAAGTCTGGCTCACCGGCTGCGTAGGAGATGACTGGCCTGCCCTGGGCAATCAAGGCTTTCGCCTTGCTGTCCACCTTTAGGGTTGCCGATTCTGCGATTGCGGAGATATGCTTTGAAATTCTTGAATGAGACATAGTTCAAGAATAGTTGTGGAATGTGCGATTGGTCGGGGAAATGCCCGTTGCACTGCGTGAATTAACCCCCTACACTTACTTCAGTTGACATCTGCCGAAAACTAATCTGTCAAAACTCACTTAAATAGATTCAATCTAGAAGTGTGTCTTGCTCAGGTGGCACTCGAAACCAAGCCTTGTGCCTGTTAGCGGTTGATGGCGGTGTCACATAGGGCGGTGGCTCAATTGGTAGAGCAGCGGTCTCCAAAACCGCAGGTTGCAGGTTCGAGTCCTGTCCGCCCTGCGTAAGAAAGAAGGTCAAGTTGGCAGAAGAGAACGAAAAGGCTTCAGAAGATTTAGTCGAAAAGGCGAAAGCCGATTCCGCTAAAACAAAGAACCCTTTCCAGCGCGTAACGCTATTCGTGCGCCAAGTACTTGCTGAACTAGGCAAGGTAACTACCCCTACCCGCAAGGAGCTGATCAACTACACAGGAGTCGTCCTTGGCTTCGTTGCAGTGGTCATGCTAATAATCTCCGGGCTTGACTGGGTGTTCCTAAATGTCGTGACCTTTGTGTTCGCAGGATAAGAGGAAAGAAATTGTCAGATTTGAATTTCAGTGATGTCACCGAGGGTGAGCCAGTAGAAATCGGCGAACCAGCGGTTGACGAAAATGTAGACCTAGATGCAACCGATCTAGCCGAGGCTGCCGATGAGGCTGAACACGAGATGGACGGTTTACACATCGAAGAGCCAGCAGCTGAAGAAGTTGCTCCGGTGGCAGAAGTTGAAGAAGAGGACCCATACCGCAAGTTCCGCGAGGAGCTTCGCGAGCAGCCAGGCAAGTGGTACGTGGTTCACTCATACGCCGGCTACGAGCGACGCGTTAAGCAAAACATTCAGACCCGGATGGCAGCACTTGCCGGTGGCGATGACATTTTGCAGATCGAGGTTCCAATGGAAGAGTCCATTGAAATCAAGAATGGTCAGCGCAAGTTAGTCTCAAAGGTTCGAATCCCGGGTTACGTTTTAGTCCGCATGGAAATGAACGAAGACAGCTGGACGCTTGTTCGTCACACACCCGCAGTCACAGGCTTTGTAGGTAACTCCCAGCACCCAACCCCACTCAGGCCAGCCGAGGCATTTGATATGCTCAAGCCGCTATTCACTCCTGAGGAGACCGAAGAGGTCAAGAACGCCAAGGCAGCTGTTTTGGCTTCAGGTGGCAAGGTGAAGCCAAGGTCTATCCCTGTAAACATCGACTTCAAGATCGGCGAAAGCATTTTGATCAAGGACGGCTCATTTGCCGGACTTCCAGGAACAATCTCCGAAATCAAGCCAGAAAGCGGCAAGGTTACGGTTTTGGTATCACTATTCGAACGCGAGACTCCAGTGGAACTGGCCTTTGACCAGGTCGGTCCGCTGAACTAAGGAAAGAAAAGACAAAATGGCACCCAAAAAGAAGATCACCGGTCTGATTAAGCTTCAGATCCAGGCAGGCGCTGCTAACCCAGCCCCACCAATCGGACCTGCACTAGGTCAGCACGGTGTGAACATCATGGAGTTCTGTACTGCATACAACAACGCAACGCAAGATCAGCGCGGCAATGTTGTTCCAGTAGAGATCACCGTGTATGAAGACCGTAGCTTCACCTTCATCCTGAAGACACCTCCTGCAGCCGAGCTAATCAAAAAGGCAGCTGGAGTGGCTAAGGGATCTGGTACACCTCACACCGAAAAGGTCGGGAAGCTAACCAAAGAGCAGGTTCACACCATTGCTGAGGCAAAGATGTCAGACCTAAACGCCAACGATATCGACGCAGCTGCGAAGATCATCGCCGGCACCGCTCGCTCAATGGGAATCACCACTGAGCTCTAAATAACCAAAGTAGTCGTGGGAGGGGTTAGCGCCCCATAAACCACTACTGTGACCGAAAGGAATAGCAGCATGGCAAAACGCTCAAAGGCCTATACAGAGGCAAAAGCAAAGATCAAAGAGGGCAAGTTCTACTCCACAGCGGAGGCAGCAGCCCTAGCAATCGACATCGCAGGCAAGAAGACCAACTCAACAATTGAGGTTGCTCTGAAGCTTGGTGTTGACCCAAGAAAAGCTGACCAGATGATCCGTGGCACCGTCTCGCTGCCAAACGGAACTGGAAAGACTGCAAAGGTAATCGTGTTTGCAAACGGCGCGGCAGCTGACGCTGCTCGCGAAGCTGGTGCAGACGAGGTTGGTTCTGACGAGCTAATCGCAAAGGTTGAGGCCGGCTGGACCGACTTCGATGCTGCGGTTGCGACGCCCGACCTAATGGGTAAGGTCGGCAAGTTGGGTAAGGTTCTAGGTCCTCGTAACCTAATGCCAAACCCAAAGACCGGAACCGTAACCATGGACACAGCTAAGGCTGTGACCGACATCAAGGGTGGACGTATTGAGTTCCGAATTGACAAGCAGTCAAACCTTCACTTCATCGTTGGTAAGGCCAACTTCTCCAGCGAGAAGCTAACCGAGAACCTGAATGTTGCAATGGAAGAGGTCGTCAGACTAAAGCCTTCAACTTCAAAGGGTAAGTACCTGATCAAGGGCTCGGTGGCAACTACTTTTGGTCCAGGAATCCCAATGGATCTTTCAGACTACTAAAGGCTTCTTAGCCACCTGCAAAGCGCCAGTGTGCTGACACAATCATCTTGGTTGTAGTTGAGTACCTGGCGCTTTAGCATTTCCGCCTGGTCTGGCTCGGAGTCAACAAGTGACAGGTACTGGTCGTAGTACTCCATGGAACCCATGGCTTCCTTTACGTCTGCTGACCGATCAAACTCATAGTAGTTTTCTAATTTCTTTATTGAGTAGCTTTCCTGGGAGATGACCAGCGAAGCCTTCACGACGTTGTATAGGTCGATAAAGACTCCCCCTGAAATCAGTTGCTCCACGTCAGTTTCCATGACCTTGTGACGCTTTGCGAGCCTTCGCAACGCAGCTAATTCGTAGTTGGCATAGTGGTAAACCTTAAGGTTTGGATATTTGGCAAGCCTCGCGAGCAAAAACCTCACAAATTTCTCAAATGACTCCTTTTCGGCTTCTCGAGAGTCAGCCCAGGTGTAGTGAAACTCCTCGATTCCATCGATTGTCATATATCCAAACAAGTATTCAATTCCGCCCTCGAGTTTAGAAAAAGCGAAGCCCTCTAGGTCGAAGAATAGGTCTCCCAAGCTCTCCTGTGGCAATAGGTCTAGCGGCTCTTGATTTTTGATCTCATAAACGTGTTCACCAGTGTCATAAGTGTGCTGTTGGAGCCTGGCCTGCCGGGACAAGACTGCTATTTTTTCTTCACTCAGCGTTCCGTTGCTTCCGATGAAACCAGCTAAACCCCTAACGGTGTCAACTCCGACGGTTCGTAGAGACTCAACTTGGTTTTTGGATATCCCCGCTACTAGCTGCAGGTGATTCAGCTCGACTCTCTGGTGAGCGCAAAGGTTTGGATATTCGCACATTTGGCAGTAGCTTGTGGCGTTGCAAATCAGTTCACCAAGGTCAGCAATCGACCCAGGAAGGTTGTTTAGAACCAGACTCACTTCATCCAAGTAGGCCTCACGTTTTGCCTGCATTACAGCGCTAAGAACTTCTGCGTCAAATTCAGCAATGCTGCGATCGCCGAGAATGAGGCCATGAGTGCCCAATGCGCACATGTCAATCTCTTGTAGAACATCCAAATAAAGCCCAACCTGCACCTGATAGTCAGGCTTTGCAGTCTTAGAGAGCTTCACATCCCATGCGGTGTATCCGGAGATCACACCCCCTTGCTGAATTGCCGTTAGTCGGTCATTCTGAAATGCAAATCTGTAGTCAGAGCGAAGAAGAAAATCTGGCCTACCAGAAAATACCATAGAGCCACTGCCGCCTCTTAGACTGCCCTGGTAGATCACGGGAACCTTCGCTGTCATCAGCAAGACTGTGTCTTCCTGCGCGTAGCTGTCAGGTTTTTGAACTAGGTTGCCCAGTTCTGCCAGTAACTCTTGTTCAAGCTCTGCCTCGTACTTGTTTCCGTAGCGGATTGGCAGGTTGTCTGGCCGCTCATAAAAGGAATCTAGTAATTTAGACAAACCGGGAACTTGAAGCTCCCTGGCCGTAGAAAGAATCGTGCAATGCGGACACTGGGAGCGCACCAAGTCTCTCGAGTCAAAACTCCACTGGTTGTTTCTAAGTTTCATTGCCTATAGCGTGTCACAATCAACCGACAAATTTCGGATAGAAGGCGGTTATCTCTGGGCTTGCAGCCTCGTGGTAATTTCTGCTTTTGAGGGTGGTTGACAGCCTCTGCGCTCGCACACTATCGCAGCCGCTGCATTTCCATATTGAACCGCTGATCTCAATTGAACACTTGTGAGTGCGCCTAATCTTTCGTTGGGCCCGGATCCGAGGGCATCCAAGTCACTCAGCTTGGCCAGGAAATTAGCCATAAAAGTATCTCCGGCACCAACGGTGTCAACTAACTTGACACTTTGGGCTGGCACATCAATCTCCTCTTGACCTCGATACAGGCAGACCCCGTCCCCACCTCGGGTAATCAGGAGTGTTTTTCCACCGCGGGTCCACTGCGCTATTACTGTTGAGAGGTCGGCACCTGGCTCAAGGTCATATAGCCACTCAATGTCGGCATCTGAAGCTTTGATTATGTGACTCAGTTCATTGAATCTCAATACCCGTTCCAGCTCGCTTTCTCGATTAAACCCCAGCGAAGGACGGATATTCAAATCGTGCGAAAGGGTGATGCCTGCTTCAGTGGCAAGCTCAGAAAGCCAACCTGCAAGCACTGTGCTTCCCGGTTCAATAGCTGCGGTGAGGCAACCAAACTGCACTGCTGTGACATTTAGATTCACAAGAGATGACGGGTCAGGCAACTCCTGCCTCGTCCAAGCCCAATCCGCAGTGCCCTCAATGTAAAACGAGTAGCTAGCGACTCCTTGGGTGTCGATGGTGGCGATGGCAAGGGTAGTTTGCTCCTTGGCGGTAATGCTGTGGCTTAGGTCAACACCGTTTGTTTCCAGGTGCTGGCGAATCATTTGCCCAAAAGCATCGGTTGATATTCTGCCCAAAAATTTCTGCGGAATATCCGCTTGCGCTAGTGCTACCGCGACGTTCGCATTTGCACCGCCGACTACCGGTTGGTAGCTAATGTCGGTGCCCTCGTGGCCAATCAAATCAATAAGTGCTTCACCGATGACAATAATCATGTTGTAAGTCTAGGCTGTTAGCTATGCAGCAGACTCTTAATGCAAAGCGCGCAATAAAGGCTCCATTGGTGGGCCTAATAGCAACCTGGCTAATGTTTATGATCGCCGACTACGTGCAAAGTTTGGCTCAGCGAACCGTCTATTTAGACAACGGTGATACCTGGAACCCGGAACCTCGATTTCAACTGGAAATATATCTATTCCTGGTTGGTATCGTCGCGTTCGCTTTGTGTGCACTGGGAGGCCAGAAGCTTGCCCTAAAAGTAAGAGCAACAGAAGACTCGGCTCTGGCCATTAGTGCTCACCGACTGAATAACCTAGCAGTTGTCTTGGCACTTGTCGCAGGAGCTATTTTCGCTATCGGTAGCTTTTTGGGTGCCTGGGACAGCTACAACCCCCAGGATGTGCCGATAGGCCTTCGGCTATTGAATGTTTATTTGCCGATTATTTTGACCACGGCGCTGGTTGTCTTTGTGATTCTTGCGGCGTTTGTGTTTAGAACTGACGCTCCAGATCTGCCAGGTGTGGATGTGGATGAAGATCGCCAGAAATTGCAGCGCGCGATCGGCATGGCTTATGCCAGCCCGATTATTGGAACTGCAATTGCGATCATCTTTGGTTTGGTTGTTTACGATGTAACAAAAACCAGGCTCGATGTTTGGATTTGGGTCATCATCCAGTCCTTGATTGCCGTTTCAATAATCATCGGTACAAAATTCGCCTCCAAGGCAAGAACCAGCAACCCGCTTCCCCCAAAACCACGGAGAACCGGCCTTGCCGCAGTGAACCTGAACTTGGTTTTGGCGATTGTCTTCGGTGTCGTCGTGACCCTAATGGCTTTCATAATGGGGTTTGGGGCGATTTCAAACCTGGCGACTTGGCCTCAGTGGTCTGAGGGGATGACTGCTCTGGAGCAGCAGGTTAAGAATGTCGCGCCAACCATCGAATGGTTTCTTGAAGATATGCTGCCCGCACTCGTGCTTCTTGGGCTTGCAGTTTTCGGTATCTACAGAACCACAATTACGCGCAATAGCTAAAGGAAAATACTGAATGCATAAATCCGTCTCCGGATTACTTTTTGACAACGACGGAGTTTTGGTTGACTCCATGCCTGGAGCCCTTGAGGCTTGGGTTGAGTGGGGGGACAAGTATCACCCAAACTTCGAGCTAAAGGCCAGCTACATGGGGCGCCGGGCCAGTGACATTGTTCGCGAGCTTGTGGAACCCGAGCTGTTTCAAGAGGCATACGAGTTCATCAACCAGCTCGAATTAGACAAGTCCATCACTACGCAAGCGTTTCAGGGCACCATGGATTTACTTGACCAATTGCCTGAGGGCAAATGGAACATTGTTACCGGAGCTGGTCCAGAGTTAGCACTGGCAAGGCTCCTGGCCGCTGGGATTCCAATTCCTTCAACCCTGGTGACCGCATATGATGCAAAAAAGGGAAAGCCAGATCCGGAGCCTTACCTAATTGGCGCCGAGAGACTTGGCATCCCCCTTGCAGAGTGCGCAGTGTTTGAGGATGCGCCAGCTGGGCTCATTGCTGGTCAGCGCGGAGGCGCCGCTTTTCTGGTTGGGATTGGGGAGCAAACCCTTGATTCAGTCGCCGATGTTGTAGTTTTATCGCTTGAGGGATTGAAATACAGTGATGGTGTGTTGGAGATTCCAGACGACAAGAGATTGAGGTAATCATCGCAGCACAAATCGAGATGTATAGCGCGAACTGGTGCAGCGATTGCCGCCGCTCAAAGTCACTTCTTGACACCCTGGGCGTTGAGTATGAACTGTTTGATGTTGAGGAGTCCAAAGAGAATGCAGACAAGTCTCAGGCCATTTCTGGCAGAACCAACATCCCGGTAATCAAGTTTGAAGATGGTGCTCACCTGGTTGAACCGACTGATGCTGGTTTGCACGCAGAGCTAAAGCTCCGCGGACTTATTGCCTAGGTCTATCTTTTTTCTACGCCTAGCCTTAGGCTAGAAGCATTGTGAGCTCGGGTTCTCCGGTTTCACCAGATAAGGACTTCCCCGACGATGCCAAATAATAATTATTCGCCTGCCCCGACCAAATCAAATGGTCGCAAAGGCTACGCCTCCAAAAAAGGCGATTACCAATCAAACGATGGCCCGCGCAAACCGCGTCACGGCCAGCATTCACAGCGACCTGACCGTGTTCAGCGCGAGAACTCAAGAGACAAAGACTTCTCTAACGCCAGGGAGAAGACTGGAAAGACTTTCCAGGGCGATAAGAAGCTCGAAAGACTAGAGGCAACCGAGGTTGGCCAGACCTTTGCAACCTTCCAGGAAATGGGCCTGCCCGAGCGCCTAGTTCAAGAACTTGCAAAAATGGGAGCTGCGACTCCGTTCCCAATTCAGTCCTCAACGATCCCAGCTGCTATGGAGGGTCGTCACGTTCTAGGACGTGGAAAGACCGGTTCCGGTAAGACAATAGCTTTTGGCGTGCCGCTTGTGTCATTCCTTGCAAAAGCTGGCAACCAGCCAAGAACCCCGCTGCAGCCAAAGGCTTTGGTCTTGGCTCCCACCCGTGAGCTTGCAGATCAGATTGACCGCACTCTTTCACAGCTTGCTAAATCGGTTGGCTTTTTCACCACCACAATTTACGGTGGTGTGCCTCAGCACCGTCAGGTTCAGGCGCTAAAGCGTGGAGTTGACATTGCTATTGCAACCCCGGGTCGCCTGGAAGACCTAATGGCTCAGGGCATGGTTGATCTTTCAGGCTGTGAGCGAGTTGTCGTTGACGAGGCTGACCACATGTGTGAACTTGGCTTTGTTGAGCCAGTGAACCGCATCTTGGAAGCTGCTGGCCAGAGCCAGAAGCTTCTGTTTTCGGCAACTTTGGACCAAGAGGTCGCGCAGCTTGTCAAAAAGTTCATGCCATCACCTTTTGTTTATGAAGTTCCAGGCGAGGTAAACGAGTCATCGGACATCGATCACCGCGTTCTAGTAATGGAACCGCGTGACCGCTCTGCGATTTTCCACAGGCTCGTGCAGGGCTCTGGAAAGTCAATCGTGTTCGTTAGGACCAAGGCGACAGCCGAGGCGCTGTCTTCAAGCTTGAACGACGCCGGTGTGCCAACTGCAAGGTTGCACGGAGACCTAAACCAGACTCAGCGTTCAAGAAACCTAGAGCGCTTTATCAAGGGCTCCGCAAGGGTCATGGTGGCAACAGATGTTGCAGCCAGAGGTATTCACGTGGATGACGTGAAGTTGGTTATTCAGCTCGATCTTCCAGAGGAATACAAGACTTACCTGCACCGCGCTGGTCGCACCGGCCGTGCCGGACGAAGTGGAACTGTGATTTCTCTTGTTCCTTCAGGACGCACCAGAAAAGTTGAAGGACTACTGCAGCGAGCCGACCGCGAGGCTACCTATAACCAGGTCACTCCAGGACACGAGCTAATCGAAGAACTAGCCGGCCCAATCGCACCACCACCGATTATGGACTCGCTTGATTTCGGTGACTCACGTTTTCAGACAACCAACAAGAGTCACGTCAAGAAAGACTTGCGTGCACGTCACGCGCCTAATAAGATGGGCGGAGCCAAAGACCGCCGGTATCGGTCGCGCTAAAAACCTGAAACTTGTTTTTAGGTAAATCGCGACTGACGAAGGTTCACGATAAGTGAATACCAGCGCAGGTGTATGAAGAGATTCTCTTTTTAGAGTTTTGCTCCGTGCGCCTAGCGCCGGAGCATTTTTTTTGATTCTTTTACCGGCACCAAACAAACAAGGAGCCCCATGGCAGACAAGAAGGAAAAGGTAGCTGAGCTAACCGAGAGGTTTACTAGCTCAAACACCGTCGTTCTGACTGAATACCGCGGACTCAGTGTGACGGCGCTCAAAGAGCTTCGTCGCTCGATGGCTAATGACGCAACATATGTGGTTGCAAAGAACACCCTTCTATCCATTGCTGCTAAGAACGCTGGCGTTACTGCCTTCGATGACGAGTTTGTGGGACCATCCGCACTCGCTTTCGTTCACGGTGACCCAGTTACTACAGCAAAGGCCCTGAAGGACTTCGCAAAGGCAAACCCTCTACTGATCATCAAGTCGGCCGTCATGGACGGAATCACCCTTGATGCTGCAGAGATCAACAAGCTCGCAGAACTTGAGAGTCGTGATGTGCTACTGGCTAAGGCCGCCAGCGCAATCAAGGCGACCATGTTCAAGGCTGCCCGCACCTTCAACGCACTTCCTTCCGGGGCAGTACGCGTTGTAGACGCACTGCGTCAAAAGCAAGAGTCCAACTAACTACCAAAAAACCAACTAGGAGAACAAAATGGCAAAGATGACTGCCGACCAGCTCATTGAAGCATTCAAGGAGCTAACACTTATTGAGCTTTCAGACTTCGTAAAGAAGTTCGAAGAAGTATTTGAAGTATCAGCCGCAGCACCTGTTGCTGTTGCTGCAGCAGGAGCCGCTCCTGCCGAGGCTGCTGAAGAGAAGGACGAGTTTGATGTCGTTCTTGAGGCTGCTGGAGACCAGAAGATTCAGGTTATCAAGGAGGTTCGTGCTATCACTAACCTAGGCCTGGGCGAAGCTAAGGCACTTGTTGACGCAGCTCCTTCAACCCTCTTGGAGGGTGCAAAGAAGGAAGTTGCTGAAGAAGCCAAGGCAAAGATCGAAGCCGCTGGTGGCAAGGTAACCCTAAAGTAATTTTCTTTACTTTTTTGAAAGGCCCCCGCAGTTTTTCTGCGGGGGTTTTTCTATAGCCTGAGCAGCACCAAGCTGGTTGCCATCACTGCCATGCCTGCCATCAGCCCATAAACGGTCAGGTGCCCGCGGGCCGAGTTCTTAGCTGTCGGGAGCAGGGTGTCAATCGCGAGAAAGATCATGACTCCTGCAACCATCGCGAAAATAAAGCCGAGCGAGAAGTCGGTCAAGAACGGAGCCAAGATTAGGTAACCAATTACTGCCCCTGCCGGCTCTGCTAGGCCTGAGAGAAAACTCAGCCTGAAAGCTTTGCCCTTTGATTTGGTCGCATAGTAGACCGGGACTGAAACCGCGATGCCCTCCGGGATGTTGTGCATGGCAACTGCAATCGCGAGTGCGATACCGATTTCAGGGTCATCTAGAACCAGTAAGAAGGTCGCTAATCCCTCAGGGAAGTTGTGAATTGCAATCGCGAGCGCAACAAACAGCCCCATGCGCAGAAGTTTTTGATTTTGCGCCTGCTCGACAAAATCCAGTTGGCTTTGGTTCTCGCCAATTAGCTCAACCTGGGTGTTTTCATGAGGGTTCGCTGCTGAGGGCACCAGTGCGTCGATAACGGCCATTACAACCATCCCAAGGATAAGAGCAAAGGCTGCCATCGCGGCAGCTTCTAGCTCGGTCAGGCTGCTGGTCATATAGAGGGTCGATTTCGGAAGAATCTCGACGAAGCTCAGGTAGATCATCACACCTGCGGAAAAACCCATTGAGATTGCAAAGAATGCTTTATTTGTGGTTTTAGTAAAGAAAGCTAGTGCCGAGCCAATACCAGTGGATAGGCCAGCGGCCAGTGTGACCGCGAAGGCCAACAGCAGATTGCTATCCATGGTTATCTTTCAGGTTATTTGGGGGCGAAAAAACCGGGTAACTTTTAGCGTCACCCGGTCTAATCAAAACTATTTAGTGCTTGGTGCCGCAGCCACAAGTGTCTTTTCCGCAGTTGCAATCCATATTCGCCTCCTTAGAAGTCCCAGTCGTCGTCGGTTGTCGACTCGTGCTTACCAATTACGTAAGAAGAGCCGGAACCGGAGAAGAAGTCGTGGTTCTCATCCGCATTTGGTGAAAGCGCAGCCAAAATAGCTGGGTTCACGTCGCACTCGTCCTTCGGGAACAGTGGGTCATAACCTAGGTTCATAAGCGCCTTATTGCCGTTATAGCGAAGGAACTTCTTTACATCTTCGGTGAGGCCCATGCCGTCGTAGAGGTCAGCGGTGTACTTGATCTCGTTGTCGTAAAGCTCAAGCAGAAGATCGTAGGTGTAACCCTTCATCTCTTCCTGGCGAGCAGTTGACTCTTCGGCAAGAGCAAGCTGGTACTTATAACCGATGTAGTAACCGTGGATAGCCTCATCGCGAATGATCAGACGAATCAGGTCAGCGGTGTTGGTCAGTTTGGCTCTTGATGACCAGTACATCGGCAGATAGAACCCCGAGTAGAACAGGAAGCTCTCAAGCAGCGTGGATGCCACCTTGCGCTTTAGCGGGTCATCACCGTTGTAGTAACCGAGGATGATTTCAGCCTTTTTCTGCAGGTGAGGGTTGTCCTCACTCCAGCGGAAAGCTTCGTCAATGTCAGCGGTCGAGCAAAGAGTTGAGAATACTGATGAGTAGCTCTTGGCGTGAACTGACTCCATAAAGGCAATGTTGGTGATGACCGCTTCTTCGTGCGGCGTGCGGGCATCTGGAAGCAATGCAGCAGCACCGATGGTGCCCTGAATGGTGTCCAGCATTGTCAGTCCGGTGAACACGTGCATGGTAAGGGTCTTCTCGTGAGGCTTTAGTGTCTCCCATGACTGAATGTCATTGGAAATGGGCACCTTCTCTGGCAGCCAGAAGTTAGATGTCAGTCTGTTCCAGACATCCATGTCAATCGGGTCTTCAATCTTGTTCCAGTTGACTGGCCTTGTTACTAATTTGATCTTGTCCATAGTTTTCTTTCCTGGTACCTAGAGCATGCAGCTAACGCAGCTATCAACCTCTGTACCTAACAGGGCCTGCTGACGAATTCGGATGTAGTAAATGGTCTTGATGCCCTTGCGCCAAGCATTGATCTGTGCGCGGTTGACATCTCTGGTGGTTGCAGTGTCCTTGAAGAACAGGGTCAGTGACAAGCCCTGATCAACGTGCTGGGTTGCAGCCGCGTAGGTGTCGATGATCTTGTCTGGACCGATGTCATAGGCATCGTCGTAGTAGTCCCAGGTGTCTTCGGACAGGAAAGGAGCTGGGTAGTAAACACGCCCAAGCTTTCCTTCCTTGCGAATCTCGATACGAGAGGCAATTGGGTGGATTGAGCTGGTCGAGTTGTTGATGTAGGAAATAGAACCGGTTGGTGGCACGGCCTGCAAGTTCTGGTTGTAGATACCATGCTCCATGACTGACTTCTTTAGCTTCTTCCAGTCATTCTGAGTTGGGATTGTTGCACCTGACTTAGCAAACAGCTCTTTTACCTTCTCGGTTGCTGGCTCCCACGCCTGGGAGACGTATTTCTCGAAGTATTCGCCAGATGCGTAGGTTGAGTTTTCAAAGTTAGCAAATGTGCTGCCGCGCTCGATCGCAATCTTGTTCGAAGCCTGGATGGCGTTGAAAACAACGGTGTAGAAGTAGATGTTTGTGAAATCAAGCGCCTCTTCACTGCCGTAGTGGATGTGCTCTCTTGCTAGGTAGCCGTGGAGGTTCATCTGGCCAAGACCAATTGCGTGTGACTTGTGGTTACCGTCAGAGATTGAGCGAACGCTCACGATGTCCGACTGGTCGCTCACTGAGGTCAATGCGCGAATTGAGGTTTCGATGGTCTTTGCAAAGTCCGGGCCATCCATTGCCATTGCAATGTTTAGTGAACCTAAGTTGCAAGAGATATCCTTGCCAATCTGGTCATAGGACAGGTCTGCGTTATAGGTGGTTGGAGTGTTCACCTGCAGAATTTCAGAGCAGAGGTTTGACATGTTGATGCGTCCCTCAATTGGGTTCGCCTTATTTACGGTGTCCTCATACATGACGTATGGGTAGCCAGACTCGAACTGAAGCTCTGCAATGCGCTCGAACAGTGTCCTTGCCTTGATCTTCTGCTTGCGGATACGTCCGTCGTCAACCATCTCCTGGTATTTCTCAGTTACTGAGATGTCACCGAATGGAACTCCGTAGACTTTTTCGACATCGTATGGGGAGAACAGGTACATGTCCTCGTTGTCTTTTGCAAGGTGCATTGTGATGTCTGGAATTACTACGCCAATTGAAAGGGTCTTGATTCTGGTTTTCTCATCGGCGTTCTCACGCTTGGTGTCTAGGAATCGAAGAATGTCTGGGTGGTGGGCATTTAGATAAACCGCACCGGCACCCTGACGAGCACCAAGCTGGTTAGCGTAAGAAAAGCTGTCTTCCAAAAGCTTCATTACTGGGATGATTCCAGAGGACTGGCCCTCAATCTTCTTGATTGGAGCGCCGTACTCACGGACGTTGGAAAGGTTTAGCGCAACACCTCCGCCACGCTTTGAAAGTTGCAGAGCTGAGTTGATAGCCCTGGAGATTGACTCCATGTTGTCTTCAATGCGAAGCAAGAAGCAGGATACAAACTCACCGCGCTGCTTTTTACCGCAGTTCAAGAAAGTTGGAGTTGCTGGCTGAAAGCGACCGGCGATGATTTCTTCAACCATTGAAACGGCGATGTCTTCCTTGCCCTCGGCTAGAGCTAGGGCAACCATTACAACGCGGTCTTCGAAGCGCTCTAGGTAGCGCTCTCCATCAAAGGTCTTGAGCGCGTAGCCGGTGTAGAACTTATATGCACCCATGAAGGCTGCGAAACGGAATTTCTTTGAGTAGGCAAGCTTTTCAAGTTCTTCGATGAACTCAAAGCTGTACTGGTCGAGAATCTCTTTTTCGTAGTACTCGTTCTCAACCAAATAATCTAAGCGCTCTTTGAGAGAGTGGAAGAACACTGTGTTCTGGTTGACGTGATCTAGAAAGTATTTGCGAACCGCAAGCTTGTCTTTTTCAAGCTGCATCTTTCCTTCGGTATCCCAAAGGTTGATCATGGCGTTCAGCTCGTGGTAGCTCATGGTGGATTCAACACCGGTCTTACCTGTTGCAACTCCGTTGTCGTCTAGTTCTACTATCTGGTTAGCCACAGCTGTTCCAGCCTTTCTCTTACTTGTTCGATGTCGTCCGGTGTTCCCAGCAGTTCTGCCTTATATAAAAGCGGAACTCCGAGCTTGGCGGCTACCAGGTCCCCGGCTAATCCATAGGAAGAGCCAAAGTTGGTATTTCCAGTCGCAATCACAGCACGCACATGCTTGCGGTTTGCAGGGTTATTCAAAAACTTGATTACCTGCTTTGGAACAGTGTTGTTGTCATCCCCGGACCCGTAGGTTGGGACGACGAGAACGCTTTCGCTCTCGTGAGTGAAGCTTGCAGCTTCCTCTGACTTGAGCGGGATTCGGATGCTTGAGTATCCGAGTTTCTCTACAAATCGCTTTGTGTTCTCAGAAACCGATGAGAAGTAAACGACGTCGAACATTTCATTACCTATTTAGGCGCTGAGTGACTGAATGCGGTCCATGCGGAAACCACTCCAGTGGTCTTCGCCTGATACAACAACTGGAGCAGCGGTATAGCCCAGGGTCTTAACCATGTCTAGGGCAACCGGATCCTGGCTCATATCAACCTCGTCGTACTCGACCTGGTTGCGCTGCAACATGCGCTTTGTGCTATCGCATTGAACGCAGGCTGGAAGTGTGTAAACGGTAACCGACATTGGTTGCCTCCCTTTAGTTCCCCGAGGCCTTATTTGGCCTTGATTTTGACAAAAAATTGGTGAATCTCTCGCGATTTTCAGATTTCCTACAATAGCACTTAACCACTACATCTAGTAATGAAACGTAAAAAAAACCACTTATTTAGTTATTTCTTGAACCTTAACCCACAACTTGAACTTTAGGCCCTCTGATTTGCCCGCGTGTCGGATGATTTTTTGAATTAAGGCACAAACTGCTAATTTTGGTCAGATTTGGAAGGCTCACCAAAGAAACATGGCCAGACAGTTCATTCCGATCCAACGGCGATTGGATGAGCTTGACCTGCTGAATAAGTGGACTATTCCAATCGGCTCTGCCGAGTTTGCAGTAGCCGGCGGGGTTCAAGAGGGCGAAGTCATCGCACAGGCACTATTCTCTTAGGGTGCCAAACTCTAAACCCAATCGGATTCGTGGCAGGGTTATAGATTCTGGCGATCAGCTTTCTAAAAAAATGCTGCTGAGTTACGTGGTAATTCTTGCCCTTTCTATGTGCCTCGTTCCATTTTCAATTGACCCCTTCCTTCCTGCTTTCCCTGACATTTCAACCTTCTTTGGCGTCACCAATGGAACTGTCCAAGCCTCACTGACCGGTGTGACCATAGGTCTTGCACTCGGAATGCTCGTCATCGGACCTCTTTCGGATGCGTTTGGAAGAAGGCCACTAATTCTGATAGCAACCGCCGGCTTTAGCCTGAGTGCGATCTTGGCGTTCTTTGCAACAAGTTTTGAGATGTTCCTGGTCCTAAGGTTTGCGATGGGATTCTTTGCCGCCGGAGCCGATGTTGTCAGCCGAGCTATAGCAAGAGACCTTTACCGCGGCCAGAAAATGCAGTCGATGTTGGCCAAGATTTTCTTGATTCAATCGCTCTCTCCAATTATTGGACCGATCATCGGGGCTCAGGTGACTCAGGCCGGTAACTGGCAGGCGATCTTCTTGATCTTCGGCCTCGGTGGTCTCGCGCTGGTGCTGTTTTCCTCTGGACTACTTGTAGAAACTCTTCCGATTGCAAAAAGACGCAGCAGCACACCGCTGGGGTTAGCCAGGGGTTACCTAGCGGTCTTGAAGGACCGCATCTATATCGGGCTGTTGATTTTTGGCGCTTTCCAGATTTCTGCACTTTTTGCCTATCTCAACAACGTCCCGTTTTTGTTTCAAGACAGTTTTGGTCTGAGCCCCAGTGACTTCGGTTTCTGGGTAGCGGCAAACTCCCTTGCGTCATACATCGGCGTGCAAGTTGGCGCCTATGCCGCTAAACACATCAAGGGACAGTGGCTCTTGGCCATCTACTCAACGACCGGTGTTTTTATAGGGCTTGGTTTGTTTATGACAGCCGGGTCCGGGTTGGTGGTTGCGGAGGGGTTTTTCATGCTGCAGCTGTTCATTTTTGGTGCCGGCATCACGACGATTCCTACGATCGCGCTTTATAACCACGGTTCCGAAGCCGGCACTGCAGCCTCTTTGCTGGGCGTTGTCAATTTTGCAACGGCGAGCCTGGTGTCGATTGTTTATGGCTTCTTGAATAACGACAACACCAGAGACATTGGGCTCTTAATCGGCATTCTGTTTGTCGTGTCATTGACAAGCTTGATGGTTATCACCAGGCCCTGGATGGTTCCTGATTTGCGCAAGGGTAGCTAGCTCTTAGTTTTTCTAAAGTTCAACCGTCGACCTTGCGTGAAAAACGCTCCGATCAAGACCAAGATTGCTCCCACCGGTTCATACCAGTGCAAACCTTCGCTCAGTAGCAGCACGCCCCAAAAGGTAGCGACAACTGGGTTCGTGTAGGTGACGGTTGCTGCAACCGCACTGCCAGCTGCAGCAACAACCTGGTGGAAAAGCCAATAGGAAATTCCGCTACCCAAAACCCCAAGCAATACCAGTGCTCCGGCACTCTGAATGGTCGGGGGAGCTATAAATAGCGGGCCAGTCAGAAGGTAGACCGGTAACAAGATAATTGCACTGGTCAATACTTGGACACTCGCGGTTGCTGTGGCCGGCAGTTTCATAGGGGTTATATATCTTCGGATATATGGAGTCCCGATGCCGTACGAAATTGAAGCTAGAAGCAGCGCGATAATTGCGATTGGTTCGCTGGCACCAAACCCCTGCCAGATGCCCAGTGTTATCCCCACGCCCACGAGTCCAACCAGTAAACCAATGATTGCCGTTGGGTTTTGTTTTTGGGCTCTAAACATTGTGAAGGTTGCCAAAAGCGTGAACATCGGAGTGGTGGCATTCAAGATCGCAGCCAAAATACTGGTGGTGTATTGCTGAGCAAATGCATACATCGTGAACGGGAATGCAGACATGAAAAAACCGGCAACCAAAAGGTGCAGCCACTGCTTTAGTTTTCCAGGCAGCCTAAAACCCAGTGAATAGGTGATGACGATCATGGCAGCCGCCCCTAGAGCGGTTCGCCAAAAAGCTACCCCCACTGCCGTGGTCCACTCCAGAGAAAGCTCAATGCAGAAAAAGCTGGAGCCCCAAATCAGGGCCAGTGGAATGAACTTATATACCCAGCTGGTTCGCAATCTTGTTTAGTCCGTTGAAATCTCTGATTTATCGCCAGACCACAGGGTATGGAAACTGCCCTCAGCATCGATTCGCTTATAGGTGTGAGCTCCAAAGAAGTCGCGCTGACCCTGAACAAGAGCTGCCGGAAGTCGCTCTGCCCTTAGGCCATCAAAATATGAAAGCGACGAAGCGAAAGCTGGAACCGGTATGCCCGCAAGCGAAGCGCTTGCCACAACCTTGCGCCAGCTGGACGCAGCTTCTTCGATTGCATCAACAAAATATTCATCGAACAGCAGTGATAACAGGGCATCGTTTTTACCGTAGGCATCAGAAATACGGTTCAAAAACTGGGCCCTGATGATGCAGCCACCACGCCAGATTTTTGCAACAGCACCTAAGTTGATGTCCCAGTTGTTTTCGAGTGCTCCGGCACGAATAGCATCAAAGCCCTGTGCGTAGGCAACAATCTTTGAGGCATAAAGAGCTTTTCTGACATCTTCAATAAAGCCTTCAGTGTCAGCTATTTCCCATGCTGACTGACCTGCAGAGAAATCAGGTGCTGCTGCCCGTTGGGCTGCCTGTGAGGATAGCGACCTTGCAAAAACCGCTTCGGCAATTCCAGAAACCGGGGTTCCTAAATCAAGTGCACTCTGGACCGTCCAAACACCGGTGCCCTTGGAGCCAGCTGCATCGAGAATTACATCAACCAGCGGTTTCCCGGTCTTGGCATCTACCTGGGCAAGAACCTCTGAGGTGATTTCAATCAGGTAGCTCTCTAGTTCGCCACCGTTCCAAGTTTCAAGAACCTGGGAGATTTCCTTCGGGCTCATGTTGCCGGCTTGCCGCAGGATGTCATAGGCCTCGGCAATAAGTTGCATGTCTGCGTATTCGATGCCGTTGTGGATCATCTTCACAAAATGTCCAGCGCCGTCGCTGCCAATGTGGGTAACGCAGGCTTCTCCCTCTGCAACTGCAGCAATGGATTCCAGGATTGGGCCAAGGTGGCCATAAGCCTCCTTGGTACCGCCCGGCATTATCGAAGGACCGTTCAGAGCACCTTCTTCACCACCTGAAATTCCAGCTCCCACAAAGTGAATGCCCGTTGGTGCAATTTCTTTTTCACGCCTAATGGTGTCTGTATAAAGAGCGTTTCCGCCGTCGACGATAATGTCGCCTTTTTCGAAGCGCTCTGCAAGCTGAGTGATAACGGCATCCGTGGCGTTTCCTGCCTGCACCATGATGATGGCAATTCTTGGTTTTGCCAGTGAGCCCACGAACTCATCGATGGTCTGGCTTGCAATGAAGTTGGCCTCCGGGTGGGCGGTAACCAGATCATGGGTTTTTTCTGGGGAGCGGTTGTAGATAGCAACACTGTTGCCCTCACGAGAGGCCAGATTTCTTGCCAGGTTTGAACCCATGACAGCAAGACCAACTACGCCGATGTTTGCATTTGCACTCATAAAAGATTTATCCCAATCGTTTCAAAAAGTCTCTCGCACGTCACTGGGCGGAATTTCCTTTAGGTTAGCCCAATTGAGCTGCTATTTCTTGAGGGCCTCGGCAATTGCTTGGACGAAGTCCATAACATCTTGCTCGGTTGTGTCAAAAGCACACATCCAGCGAACCTCTTCTTTTGCCAACTCCCAGTCATAGAAGTGAAAGGACTTTCTAACTTGGTTTGCAGCGCTGAGAGGAAGGCTGGCAAAAACGGCGTTGGCATTGGTTGGGTTGGTGAATTTCAAACCGGTAATTTCGCCCGCTTCAATTTTCTTTTCGAGGGTTGATCGCAATAGTGACGCCATCTTGTTTGAGTGCCTTGCCGATTCGAATCCCAGGTCATTTTCAAAAAGTGCCAGGAGCTGTGCTGATGCAAATCGCATCTTGGACATCAGCTGCATCGACATTTTTCGAAGATAAATTAGGCCATCAACTGCGTCCGGGTTTATCACAACAACCGCCTCTGCGGCAATTACTCCGTTTTTGGTGCCACCGAAGCTCACCACATCAACACCGGTGTCCGAGATCATTTCCTTGAAGCTCACACCTAGGGCTGCAGCCGCATTCCATATTCTTGCGCCATCCAAATGAAGTAGCAGATTGTTTTCATGGCAGTAGTCGGCGATAGCTTTTATCTCAGAAGGTGTATAAACAGTCCCAACTTCAGTGGTCTGAGTGATTGAAACCACCATCGGCTGCGCTCTGTGCTCAAAGCCGATGTCGTAGACCTGGGTGGCGATGGATTCAGGCGTGAGCTTTCCATGCGCGTGCTGGACATTAAAAAGCTTCAGACCGCTGACTCTTTCCGGAGCACCGCCCTCATCGGTTTCGATGTGAGCGAGATTTGAACAGATCACGGCTCCCCAGCGAGGCATCATTGCAGTCAGGGCAACCACGTTTGCACCGGTTCCGTTGAAGACCACAAAAGTTTCAGTCTTAGGCCCGAACTCATCTCGCATCCTCTGCTGCAGGGCAATCGTGTAATCGTCATAGCCATAGGCACTCTGGTGACCTCCATTGGCGTCGACAATGGCCTGCATCACCTCGGGATGAGCTCCTGAGTAGTTATCGCTGGCGAAGCTGCGGTGCTGCTTATCGTGGATGGCCATCGTCTCTCCTGTGGGTGTCCTAGTTGAACACTAATAGAGTGATAAGCCAAACAAAATTAGCTGAGTGTTCAGGAGTAATCTAAAGGTGCAGTTTTGGTTTTCGTGCTTCATCTGCTTAGCGCAGGACTGCCAAGCACAAAATAGAAAGTGCAGGTGGAAAAGATGTCAAATCTCACTCCAGCACCATGGCTAATTGACGCACCCGTCGCCGGCTACTTCTTCAAAGCCCCAAAGCCAAAAGCCCAGATACTGCTTCAGCATGGCTATGGCGAGTATGCGCTTCGCTACGTCGATCAGTATTCGAAGCTGATACCGAAACTTCTAGAACAAGGGTTTGACGTTTACGCAATAGATCTTCAGGGCCACGGAAATACCGCCGGAGAAAGAGCACTGATCGATGTTGTGAACGCGGTGGATGACCACCTAGCTGCCAGGGATGCAATGCCTAAGAAGCTGCCGACTTTTTTGATGGGACACTCATTGGGAGGAATTGTTACAGCCGGCAGCGTTGTTCGCAATCCAGAAAACCTCGAGGCCGTGGTGCTCTCAAGCTCCGCCATGCAGACGCCATCTAAGGGCTGGGAACGTTCTCTAAGCAAAGTCATGGCAGCCATTGCCCCGAGCGGTCCAATGCCACTTCCAAGGCCTGGAATCGAGGCGCTGACCCGCGACCAAGATTTGTTGAAGATTATCGATGCCGATAAAGAAATGTTCACCGGCAAGGCGAAGAACCTAGTTGCCAGAACCACCCTGATGCTCTCCGACGAGGTTTGGTCGAAAGTTTCATCGTGGGTGGTGCCAACGTTATTCATTCACGGCGATCAAGACACGTCAACCGACCACAAGAACTCGATCTCACTTCACGAAGCGATCGCTTCCACAGACAAAACGCTCAAGATTTATGCCGGTGGGTTCCATGAGCTTTTGAATGACACCATCGCAAAGACTGTGGAGAAAGACCTTTTTGCTTGGCTGGATAAGCGCGTGAAGTAGCTTGAAATTATTCGTAATAATTTGACTTTGAGAAAAACTTTCTAGATACTTTTACTCAATGAGTACTCGATCAGCACTGAACGCGCAGCCAAGCTGCGCCATGTTCTGCTGCTCGATGGCAATGTGCATGAGCACGTGCCTTGGCTAATTAGCACCAGATTTAGCTCCTAGGCACCAGCACCCCGACAAACGCACGTGATTCGTGCACTAATCGAACGCACATCTGCCAATAAAGGACTCTAGTAATGACCACTTCAACTCTTTCACCAGCAACATCACCAGTAAAAACCTCAACCGTAGCCAAAGGCTTCGCTCTTTACGTAGGGATTTCCGAGGAGGAAGCTCGAGCAGCTGGGACTTCCCTTGCTGAAATAGCCGCTTCACTAAAGCAGACCATCTCGAACCTGGTTCCAGAAAAAGCACACGCCACCTACGCCGCAATTGCACTTGCCCCAGCAGCGACAGCGGGAAGCAACCTAGAAATTACCCGCCTAGCCCTAAAGGAACCCAGGGCTGTGAATGGAACAATCCCACCCCAGGCAATCGAGAAAACCGCAGCCAAGGGACTGGTAGTTGACCTGACTCGCAGACGTCTGTTTGTCGATGGCAAGAATGCGTCTTTGACCTGCAAAGAGTTTGAACTTTTTGCCTTCTTGATTGAAAACACGGGCGAAACCATAAGCCGTCAGCAAATCGCTGATATTTCTGAGCGATGCGGTGAGACCACACCAAATGCCAGAACCATTGATGTTCATGTTCGCAGGCTCAGGGTGAAGATATCAGGCTACGAAGATGTAATCAGAACGGTCAGAGGCCTTGGCTACCGATTTGATGAGCACCCGGACGTGCTAATCGAAAAGCTCTAGAAGGGGATTCTCGAAAAGCCTAAAACTCCCTGCAAGTCATTTGATTTTTGGGCTACCGCTTGATTGCCACCAGTGCCGAACCGGCAACCACCAGCAGAACGCCGACATAAGTTAGCGGGCCAAAGTTCGCTTCTGTAATGGGCGCTACTAAATCAAAAATTAGCGCTGTCACAACCTGTCCGAGCAAGAGTGATAACCCCAGAGCTAGTACCCCAATCTGCCTAACAACCAGGATCTGAATAAAGATAAAGATTCCGCCAACCAGCCCACCAAGGTAGAGAAATGGGTTTGTCGGGAGGCCTTCGGAAAGATCCGGCAAACCTTGGAGGGTAAACATAACTGCGGCAATAAGCGCGGTGCCAGTCACAAAGTTGATGAAAGTTGAGATTAGAACTGAGTCGGTGACTGTTGCCAATTTGCCGCTGAAACCCTGCTGAAAGCCGGAACCAAAGCCGGCTATAAACGGCAAGACAATCAATCCGCTAACTTCAGTGACTCCAAGTCCAGACGAGAGCACGAGGCCGATAATCGCGATCGCGGCACCGAGTAATCTCGCAAGGGAAAGCTTACGTTTGGTAAGGCCCAAGAGCCCAAGCGAGTCGACCATCAGGGCTGCTGCTGCCTGACCAGAAACAATTGCCAACGTGAACAGGGTGACGCCTATTTCAGGCGCAACCAGCCCTTGCATCATTACAAAGAAAGCTCCGAAGAAACCACCGAAAGTCAGCCATATGGGTACTCCTCGTCCCAGTGCTTTGGTTGCGACAAAGAGCTTTATTCGCTCGTTCTTGCTGATAAAGAATGGAACTGCAACCAGTACGGTTCCGATTCCAAAAGAAAGTAATGCCGCAAACAGCCCATCGTTTAGAGCAATCGCAAGTTCCCCATTGACCTGCGATTGAACGGCAATAAGTGCCCCGGCGAAAACACTCAGAGCTATTGCTACCGATGTTGGAATTCTAAGTTTCAATGTACGCACCTGATTTTGGTTGCGGGCTGCAGATCAAATTGTCTGGGCACCAGTGAATGTTCTGGCACCGATGCAGTCTAGTTCCGTCAGCTAATCTTTTAGCACTATGAAAAAACAATCTGAGTCTTTTTCTCCAAAAAACTTGTTCTCCTATTTCGCCCTTGGCGAGGCGATCACCTGGGGGCTTCTCATTTCTGGACTGATAGCCAGGACGCTACTAGAAACGCCTCCAATACTTATTACCGTTGTTGGGGCCACCCATGGTTTTATGTTTTTGAGCTACGCAACGACGGCTGCACTTGTTGGAGTGAACAACCGCTGGGGCATGATGCAGACATCTTTGGGCGTGATGCTGGCAATTGTTCCTTTCGCGACAATACCTTTTGAAAAATGGTTGAACAAAAGAAAAATGCTTGAAGGTCTTTGGCGGCTGGAACAGAGTAAAGACCCAAGAGATAAGACCTCAATTGATCGACTATTCCGCTGGTTTATAAACCGTCCAAAACTATTCGTGCTGTCACTAATTGTTTTTGTGATAGCGCTTTTTTCGGTTCTCTTGTCTCTGGGCTCTCCAACCGAGTGGGGCAACTAGCCGAGCTCGTATTCATAAGAAATTTTCCGAACGATGGCATAGGCTGAGGGCAGTCACATTCCTTGGAAACTCTTCCAAGGATCAAAAAGGAGTGATACCCGTGCCCGCGACATTGACGTCAAAGCATGATTCTGCCGGATGGCGAAATATACCGAAAACATCAAAACCAGTTGATCCAAAGCGAGTTGCAGAGCTACTAGCCCAAGAGTGGGCAATGTTCGAGGCAACTACCAAAGCTTCGGGTGAACATAACTTGAAAGCTAGCAAGGTGCTTCCGCTGGGAGTTACCTCAAGCTTTCAACACTGGGACCCATACCCCATTTCAATAGTCTCGGCTAAGGGCGCATACCTCACGGACGTAGATGGTCGAAAGCTTCTGGATATGTCCATGGGCTTTGGAGCCATGCTCGTTGGCCACCTAAACCCGAAGGTGATGCGAAAGGTAAAGAAGGCGATTCGTTCCACTGGCACGCTGTTTGTGACACCTTCTCCAACCGCCACAGACGTTGCCGAGAAATTCCAGCGACGTTTCAAGCTGGACATGCTCCGGTTCACAAACTCCGGAACCGAGTCGACGATGTATGCGATCAGGACCGCAAGAGCCGTCAAGAAGAAGAACGGTGTTATCAAGATTGAAGGTGGCTACCACGGTGGCTACGACCCGCTTCAGGTCTCTGTTAAGCCTCACCTGGATGATGCGGGACATGCTGAAGCACCAACCGCACAGGTTCCACCTGATGTTGAGGCTGGAGATGTCTGGGTCGTTCCTTATAACAACTTGGAGCGACTCGAAGAAATCATGAGGGACCACAGCGAGAAAATCGCTTGCTTTATGATCGAGCCGGTGATTGAGAACCTGTCAATTATCCTGCCGGACGAGGGTTACCTCAAAGCAGTCAGAGAACTCTGCGATGAATATGATGTCGCCCTGATTTTTGACGAAGTAAAGACTGGTTTGACCGCCGGTGTTGCAGGGGCTGCTGCCAGAATTGGTGTCACTCCCGATCTGATTACGCTTGCAAAGAGCATTGGTGGCGGTTTTCCATTGGCTGCCTTTGGCGGCAAGAGGGAATACATGGATGCTGTAGTCGACAATCGGATGGCTCACTTTGGAACCTATAACGGTAACCCCTTGGTGATGGCTGCGGCAGAGGCCGTTGATGAAATTTGCACACCGGAGGCACTGGCTTCTGCAGAAGCGATTAACAATGCAACGCTTGCGAAATTGGATGAGATTATTGTCAAGTATGACCTTCCGGCCCACACAATCGGGCTCGGAGTGAAGGGCGCATTGATTTGGTCACCGGAAGCAGTTAGAAATTATCGTGACTATAAAGCGACTGATTTCGAAACAGCTGAGCTTGCATGGCTCTGGGGTCTAAACCGAGGGGTTCTCACCCCTCCTGGTCTTGACGAGCAGTGGCTGGTCTCACTTGCCCACACTCAGAAGGATATGGACAAAATGGTTCGGAGCACCGAAGAGCTAGCCAAAGCTCTTCGCTCTTAGGCGCAGAATCGGAAGTGCCGGAAGCGGTCGCGACTGAAGATTCTCGAAACGCTCGGAACTAATTTCTTTCCTCACTTCGCCTGCTCGGCTTTGATGTCTGAAGTTGAGCTATTCAGGGACAAAAGTTGTTAGCGCGCTCATCTAACATTGGATGAATGAGCAACTTGAGCTTTAACTACCCAGAGGACCTTCCTGTCGTTGAAAAACGACCGGAGATACTTGCGGCACTTGAGGCAAACCAGGTTGTTATTTTGGCCGGCGCGACCGGATCTGGAAAGACCACTCAGCTTCCGAAGATGTGCCTGGAAATCGGCCGAAAGTCCATCGCTCATACACAACCAAGACGAATCGCCGCCAGGTCTGTTGCCGAGCGCATTGCCGAGGAGCTTGAGGTTGAATTGGGAGCGGTTGTTGGTTACCAAGTCAGATTCACTGATCAGTCCAGCAAGCAAACCAAGATCAAGGTCATGACTGACGGCATTTTGCTAAATGCACTGCAGCGAGATATTGAACTTCGCAGGTATGACACGATCATCATCGATGAGGCTCATGAGCGATCACTAAACATTGACTTTCTTTTGGGTTATCTAAAGCAACTTTTGCCAAAGCGTCCGGATCTAAAGCTCATAATCACCTCAGCCACAATCGATCCGGGTTCGTTTTCAAAACATTTCAACGATGCACCGATTATCGAAGTTAGCGGCAGAACCTATCCGATCGAAGTTCTCTATCGCGAGGTTGCCAGCGATGATTCTAGAAATTCGGATGTTGATGAGGATCTGCTTGCCAATGATTACCTCGACGGTGTGGTTCAGGCACTGGTCGAGCTTGCAGACAAGCCGCAAGGTGACACTCTGGTGTTTCTTTCTGGTGAGTCGGAGATTCGGGATGCTCAGGATGTCATCGCAGGCAAGATCTCCAGTGGATTGCTTCCAAAAACCACCGAGGTATTGCCGCTTTATGGGCGCCTTAGCTCTGCAGAACAGCACCGGGTCTTTGAGACTTCTAAGCAACCCGGGGTCACCAGAAGGGTGATTCTTGCAACCAACGTTGCCGAAACCAGCCTGACCATCCCAAACATCAAATACGTCATCGATTCTGGCACTGCCAGAATCTCACGCTATAGCCCGAAGGCTAAGGTCCAGCGACTGCCAATCGAAGCAATTTCTCAAGCCAGTGCGAATCAAAGGGCAGGCCGAGCAGGCCGAACAAGTGCCGGAACAGTCATCAGGCTCTATTCCAAAGAGGACTTTGACTCACGGCCTGAATTCACTGACCCTGAAATCCTCAGGACAAATCTTGCCGCGGTCATATTGCAGGCTGCCGCCAGCGGCCTCGGGGATATTCGCAAGTTTCCATTCTTGCAACCACCTGACGCAAGGGGTGTGAAAGACGGAGTTGGCCTTCTGAAGGAACTGGGTGGCATTACAGAAGAGGAATCAGGAGCCATAGCACTGACCGAAATTGGAAAACAGCTTTCTCAACTTCCAATCGAACCCCGTTTTGCCAGAATGCTAATCGCTTCTAAGAAGCCACGGTTGGTGCGCGAGGTCATGGCAATTGTTGCGGGCCTTACGATCCAGGACCCCAGAGAGCGCCCGCTTGAAAAACGCGAAGCGGCTGACCGTCTACATTCAAGGTTCAACGATGAGGCGAGCGACTTCTTGACGCTTCTAAATCTCTGGAATCACATCGAAGACCAACAGGCAAAGCTTTCATCTTCTGCCTTCAGAAGGCTCTGCAAGACAGAGTTTCTCAACTATATGCGCATCAGGGAGTGGCAGGATCTGGTTCGGCAGTTGAAGTCAGTTACGAAACCTCTGGGTCTGGTTGCTGCCGGGAGACAAAAAGATCCAGACGGTATTCACCGAGCGATTCTCGCTGGGCTACTGAGTCAGATCGGTATCCAGCAGGTGGTTGATAAACCTGTCGCGAAAAACGGGAAACCGGTTAGGCAGCCCAAGGTCTATCTGGGTGCAAATAACAAAAAATACTTTGTGTTTCCCGGTTCTGCCGTAGCTAAAAAGCAACCAGAGGCCATGATGAGTGCTGAACTTGTTGAAACCAGCAGGCTCTTTGCAAGGGTGAATGCCTCCATAGATCCTGCATGGGCTGAAGAGCTCGCGGGGGATCTTTGCAAGAGGAGCGTCACCGAGCCGCACTGGGAGAAAAAACTAGGAGCTGTGATTGGCTTCGAGAAAGTCAACCTATTTGGGGTGCCGATTGTTCAAGGCAGAAAAGTCCAATACGCCAAGATAGACCCACTTTTCTGCCGCGAGCTGTTTATTAGGCACGCGCTTGTCTACGGCGAGTGGGATTCAAACCAGGTCTTTGATAAAAAGAACAAAGAGTTGCTTCAGGAAATGGAAGCAGATGCCGATAGGGCACGCTCTCCGCAATTGGCAGCAAACGAAGACGATGTCTTCAGGTTTTACAACAACCGAATTCCACTGGATGTTTTTTCCACCAGGTCATTCGAGGGCTGGTGGAAAAAGGTACGTCTGGATAGCCCTGACTTTATGACTATGACCAAGGCAGAGTTGCTTGGAGCGGACACTTCGGCAGCGAGCCTGGAAGATCATCCAGGATCGATGGTGGTTGATGGTCAAGAATTCAACCTGAGTTACATTTTTGATCCGGGAAGTCCCCACGATGGAGTGGTGGTGGAGATTCCAGTGACTCTGTTGGCGGGAGTAACTCAAGCTGGCTTTGAATGGCTGGTTCCTTCAATGAGGATGGAGTTGATCACCGAGCTGATTCGTGGACTACCAAAGCCAATCAGAAAACATGTGGTCCCAGCTAAAGATTTCGCGGCCAAAGTCCTTTCTTCACTTCCGGAAGAACCAAACGGTGAAATCACTTCTGCGGTTGCCCATGAACTCAAGCAACTTAGTGGGCTCAAGGTTCAAGAATCTGATTTCAATTTGGCCTCTCTTGCAACTTCACTTCAGGTGAGCTACAAAATTCTGGAGGCCGATGCAACCGAAATTGCCATTGGAACCGATCTTGCCAAATTGCAGCGAGAGCTTGCCGACCACGTCATCGCAGCTGTGTCAGAAGTGATTGAAATTGAAGGCGATTCAATTGAAGAAAGTGATCTGGATGCCTGGACCTTCGAGGATGTCCCAGTTCAGCTGGATGCTAGTCATGGCAAGAATAAGATCAGTGCCTTCCCTTCTTTAGTATGGAATGGGGCCACGAATCAGGTCGACCTCAAGCTTCTTTCATCCAGGGCTCAGCAGTTGTCCGAGCATCCAAGAGGCGTTGTCGAACTTGTGGTGAAAAGTATTCCAAGCCCCGTAAAGTACATTGATTCCCATCTAACCCAACCGGAAAAATTGGCGATAGCAAGCCTCGGCTACCAGGGAGTCGGCGGGTTTGTAACCGACGTGATTCGGGCAGCAGCAAATCAGCAGTTGGAAGAGTCTCACTCCGAGCAGCTTTTGACCAAGGCTGCTGAATTTGAAAAACTTAGAAATCTAGTCGAGGCAATTTCTATTGAGCTCGCCTTTGATGTCTCTAAAGTGCTGCTAAAGATTTCAAGGGCGGCCAGTGAGGCAAATAAGTCCATCTCTAACGCTAAGGCCATCGACTTCTTGACGGTCTTGGCAAGCGAGAAGCTGCACATCCAAGGCCTCACTTCCGGGAACATAGTTTCGGCCACTGGTTTGGCAAGGCTTTCCAGGCTCGAGGTCTATCTCAAGGCAGTGGCTTTGCGGGTCCAGAAACTGCAAGATAATCCGGAGCGAGATCGAATAAGTGCAATCGAATTGCGCAAGGCGGAAGACCTATTCGAAGCTGCCGGCGGCAAAATACCTTTACCCGAAAAAGCGCCAGAAAAACTAGTAGCCACCAGATGGTTGCTCGAGGAGTTCCGGGTCAGCCTATTTGCTCAAAACCTTGGCACCCAGGACGCAGTCTCTTTCAAGCGAATCCAAAAGTTGCTCAGTTAGTTCTGAGGGAATCCTAGGTTCAGGCCACCGTGGCTTGGGTCCAACCACCTGGAAGTAATTACTTTGGTTCTAGTGAAGAACCTAAAGCCTTCTTCGCCGTGTGCTCTGCTGTCACCAAACAGGGAGTTCTTCCAGCCGCCGAATGAGAAGTAAGCCACTGGTACTGGAATTGGGACATTGATTCCGATCATGCCTGCTTCGACTTCATTCTGGAATCTTCTAGCTGCGCCGCCGTCGTTGGTGAACACCGCCGTGCCATTGCCGAATTCACCGGAGTTAATAAGCTCCAGACCTTCTTCGTAGCTTGCTACTCGAATCACTGACAGAACAGGCCCAAAGATTTCTTCGGTGTAGGCGCGCGATGTCGTTGGCACCTGGTCTAGCAAGGTGGGCCCTAACCAGTAGCCGTCCTTGTCACCGTCAACTTCGATGTTCCGGCCATCAACAACTACCTTCGCGCCATCTTCCGAAGCAATTGCGATGTAGCCGGCAACTTTGTCGCGGTGCTCTTTGGTTACCAGTGGTCCCATGTCGCATGATCTTCTGCCGTCGCCAACTTTAATCTTCGCCATCCGCTCGGAAATTTTCTGGATCATCTCGTCGGCGATTGGTTCTACCGCAACAACCACAGAGATTGCCATGCACCTTTCACCGGCAGAGCCAAAGCCTGCGTTTACAGCGGAGTCTGCGACCAGATCGAGGTCAGCGTCCGGCAAGACCAGCATGTGGTTCTTTGCTCCACCTAATGCCTGCACCCGCTTGCCATTCTTGGCGCAGTTCTCATATATGTACTTGGCAATGGGAGTGGAGCCAACGAAGCTGATGGATTGGACAGCTTCGTGCTCAATCAACCCGTCTACGGCCTCTTTGTCTCCCTGAAGGACGTTGAACACGCCATCCGGAAGGCCCGCCTCGGTGAGCAGTCGGGCAATCCAAAGTGCGGCGCTCGGGTCTTTCTCGCTTGGCTTGAGAATCACAGCGTTACCAGCGGCCAGCGCAACCGGGAAGAACCACATCGGAACCATAGCGGGGAAGTTAAATGGGCTGATGATTCCAACCACGCCAAGGGGTTGTTTGGTCGAGTAAACATCAACGTTGGTTGATGCATTCTCAGAGTATTCGCCCTTCAGAAGATGCGGCATGCCGCAGGCAAATTCAACAACTTCTTGACCCCTGGTGATTTCTCCCAGAGCATCAGAGACAACCTTGCCGTGTTCTGCGGTGATGATCTCAGCAAGCTCGTGCTTCCGGTCATTCAGAAGTTCACGAAATCTGAAAATCACCTGCTGTCGTTTAGCAAGTGAAGAATCGCGCCAAGCCGGGAATGCCTTTGCTGCAGAATCAACTGCGGCAGCGATGTCAGCCTGATCGGCAAGCACCACGCTAGCGGTTTGCTTTCCAAGGGCAGGGTCAAAAACTGGAGCGAGTCTGCTCGAATTTGATGCGTGCTCCTGGCCGTTGACGTAATGGGAAATTGTCTTCATTTTTTTATCCTTTGGTGGCCTTGTTTAGCTGTCTGCTTTTGTAATTAGTCGAATAATCTCTGGTTCGTTTTCAGGGGTGATGGCCTCGAGTGCGTAGGAGGTAGGCCACATTTTGCCCTGGTCCAGATTCGCATGTTCACTGAATCCTAAAGTTGCAAACCTGACCTTGAATTTATCGGCGCTTTGGAAAAAAATCACGGTCTTGCCGTCTCTAGCCCAAGCCGGCATTCCGTACCAGGTTTTTGCTTCTAAGTTTGGGGAGTGAGAGAGAACAAGTGAGTGAATAGTGGTGGCCATTTCTCTATCGTTTTCTGGCATCTCGGCAATTTTGATCAGCAGCTCTTTTTCGGCGAGCTCTTTATTGTTTTGCATCTTGAGTTCTTTGGCTCTCTCGCGCATGGCTTTGCGTTCTTCGACGGTGAAACCATCAGTTTTAGCCTTTGAATCAGCCATGTCTATCTCCAAATAACCTTCTACGGACAACACTACCGCCAGACCGCGTATGAAAATCAGGAGGTGGATGGTTCTAATCGTCTTGAGAGTTGCCACCGGATACTCAGCTTTGTTCGCGGTAAATCCAGATGGCAGCTTCCAAAGTGACTTGACAAGATTTTGCAAAATATTGACGTGGAGAGCGGGAAGCTAGAAAGACACCGCAATCGCGCATAAGCTATTTCTAACCAAGAACTAAGGAGTTCTCATAATGGCAAAAGCCACAAAGGTAGCAAAAACCCAAGACCAGCAAATCGCCGGCCTGCGCAGATACAACATCGGTGCTGGTTTATTGCACCTAATCCAGGCGATTGGGTTCTCATTCGTTCTGACGATGCTCGACTATCAGATTCTTTTCCCAGTAAAGATTGAATATCCAACCGGCCCTCCAGGAGTAGCATCCCCAGCAGACGTAGTGGTGCTATTTGACATCAACATTGGAGCTGGAATCGTTGGCTTCTTGGCGCTTTCGGCACTGTTTCATTTCATCATCTCTTCACCGATGTTCTTTGAGAGATATAAGGGCGGCCTAAAGCTCAACCACAACTACTTCCGCTGGGTTGAGTATTCACTCAGCTCTTCAGTAATGATTTTCTGCATTGCTCTTCTAAACGGCATCACAGATATCGCCGCCCTGTCCGCAATCTTTGCTGTCAACGCCTCGATGATCTTGTTTGGTGCGCTGCAGGAAAAGTACGAGACGCCAGGAAATGGCAAGGGCTTGCCATTCATCTTCGGTTCAATGACTGGAATCGTTCCCTGGCTGATTCTGATTCTTTACATCTGGCAGCCGGGTGCAACAAATGCTTCTGACATCCCAGGATTTGTCTACGGCATCGTCGTGGCGCTGTTCTTGTTCTTCAACACCTTCGGTTTCAACCAGGCCTTCCAGTACAAGAAGATTGGTCCTTGGAAGGACTACCTATTTGGTGAGAAGACCTACATCACTCTGAGCCTTGTTGCTAAGACCGTGTTGGCTTGGCAGATCTTCTCCGGGGCGATCATCCCGGCCCTTGTTAGCTAGCGAGTAATTTCACGAATAATCCCCGTTGGCTTGTTGAAGCCAGCGGGGATTATTTGCGGACCCATGAATCTGGAGATTAGTTCGCGCGAGTTCCATATTTTGTCGGGTCGGCAATTACCTCTTGAAATACCAACTCAGAGGCTCCAATTGCAAGAGAATTAGCCCCGAGCTCATTTACGAAAACCTGCATGCCCTCAAGAACCGCTGGTATCGCATGCTTTTTGACTACGCGGTGGAAATAGTTCTGATCAAATCGGTACAAGAACCGAAGGAATCCTGCCAGCACGAAGACTTCAGGATTGAAGATGTTTGCCAAGTTTGCTGTTGCTATACCGAGGGCTTCGAGCTGTTTTCTTGCAAGTGCAGTTGAAGCTGGAGTTCGGTTATTGAGTAAGGCCTCTTCAAGTTCTTCGTCTGAGACATTCTTCAACCCCAGTACAACTTCTAGATCATCTCTGCGCACCAAGGCCTCAAGAGTCCCCGGAATTCCGGAGTAGTCGATGTCATTTCCTGAGCTAATTCTCATGTGGCCAAGCTCTGCCGCATAGCCCCGAAAACCTTTTAGCTCGGTGCCATTCATGAACACTCCGCCTCCGATGCCGGAAGTGCCGTGCATGTATACGACGTCAGTAGCGCCTTTGGCAGCCCCGTAGGCCATCTCGGCCTTGCAACCCAATGAGGCATCATTTGCAACAAACACTGGCATTGGCACTCGCTGGGTCAGCAGGTCGCGGATTGGGAACTCATACCATTGCAAATGAGGAGCCTGTCTTACGATGCCTGTCGAGGAGTTGATTTGGCCAGGAACAATGACACCAATTCCGAGAATTCGGTAGGAGGTGTCGCTGGCTTGAAGTTCTGCAACCAGGTTTTCTATTACGCGAACCATATCCCCGACTGCTTGGTGGGTATCGATCGGTTCGTTGTAAAGGAGCTTTTCGGAGCGCACTATGCTTCCGTCGAACGCAACGGCCTTGACCTCTAGATAGTCGACCTCAGGGTGAACGGAAATTGCGAGAACCTCTTTAGAGGCTTCCACACCCATGCTGGGTCGGCCAACGCGATCAATTTGTTCGGATCCAGTTTCGAAGGCAAACCCTAAATCAACCAAGGCGGTTACCAGCTTCGCAACTGTAGATCGACTCAGGCCGGTAATGCTGCAAATTTCAGAACGGGTAATCGCTCGGTGCCCGTGTATCAAACCAAGGACAGTTGACAGACTCGACTGCCCGGGGGCTCGAGCCTCAAACATCGGGGTAGTTTTGGAGGGCATTTATCCGCTCAATACTTTCAGCTAGTTTGTTTCTCAAGTCTACAAACAAGATCTTCATTTCAATAGCCCTGCGAACTAATGTTTTCATGCATTTTGTCTAGTCACACTACAAAAAAAGCCTCCTATCTGGCTATAAGAGCAGCAGCAATTGCCAAAAAGTGGATTAAAGCTGCTCTAATAACGGAATTGTTACCGAATCTTGATAAAAAGAGGTATTTTCTATTTGTTTCATGTGCGAACATTTACCCACCTACTTCTGCCGACTTGGCTCAAGCCGGGATACGAACCACTAATTAGAAAATAAGAGGAAAAATGAAGAAATTCAAAATTGCTTCTCTAGCTGCAGTTGCAGCAGCATCTTTGGTGCTGGCTGGTTGTGCAGCAGACACCGCAACCGAGGAGACCTCCGCGGCTCCTGCTGCTGGGGAGACCGTAGCTGAAGTGCTTCGCGCTTGCGTTATCCTTCCAGATGCTGACGCCGGAACTCGTTGGGAGCCGGGCGACCGTCCAGCGCTTGAGACCGGACTAACCGCTGCTGGTTTCGAGGCTGACATCCAGAACGCGCAGTCAGACACCGCAAAGTACGCAACCATTGCTGACGCTCAGCTAACCAAGGGTTGCAACGTAATGCTTCTAGTTGACTACCAGGGTGCCGGTGCAGCAGTTGCTGAAAAGGCAAAGGCTGCTGGAGTTCCAGTTATCGCCTATGACCGTCCAATCCCTGGAGCGGATTACTACGTATCATTTGACAACTTCACTGTTGGTGCCCTTCAGGGACAGATGATCGTTGATGGACTTAAAGCTGCTGGAAAAGACCCAGCAACCGCGAGCATCATTTACTCATCGGGTGACCCATCAGACGGTAACGCAGCAATGTTCTTCGATGGTGCCAAGAGCATTCTTGACGCCGCTGGAGCATCAGCAGCGTTCACCATGGAGGGAACTTGGGATGGCGCAAAGGCTGGAACCTTGTTCGAGCAGGCTTTCACCGCAGTTGGTGGAGATGTTGACGCAGTTCTAGCTCCAAATGACAACAACGCAGCTTCCATCATTTCGATTCTGGACAAGAACGGCCTAACCGTTCCAGTCTCAGGTCAGGATGCATCAACAGCTGGTCTTCAGAACGTTCTTCTTGGCAAGCAGTACGGAACGGTTTACAAGCCATTCCAGCTTCAGGTTGCAGCTGCTCTAGAGGTAATCAGTGCAATTCTTGCGGGCGAGACTGTTGCAGCCAACAAGACTCTTGACGATGGAACCCCGTTCATTGCTATCGATCCAATCATCACAACTGCTGAGTTGGTCAAGGACGTCGTAGCCGACGGCCAGGCCACCGCAGCAGATCTTTGCACCCCAGAGGTGGCAGCAGCTTGTGCCACCTACGGCGTAGAGTAATTAGAAAATAGTCACCAGCTCATCCCCGGGCGGTTTCCGTCCGGGGATGAGCTTCTAATAAGAGCAAGAGGCCCCACAATGACGCAGGCACTCGTTCAGCTCAAGAACGTAAAAAAGAGTTTTGGTCCAGTAGACGTCCTTAAGGGCGTTGACCTAGAAGTTTTTGCAGGAAAAGTAACGGCCCTTGTCGGAGACAACGGAGCTGGAAAGTCAACTCTCATCAAGGGTCTGGCTGGAGTGCAGCCCTATGACGCGGGAGAAGTTAGATTTGATGGAGAGCTGCAGGAGCTTCACTCGCCTCGGCAAGCATCGGCTCTGGGTATTGAAGTCGTTTATCAAGATCTAGCGCTCTGTGAAAATCTTGATATCGTTCAAAATATGTTTTTGGGTCGTGAGACCCTCAAGTCTGGAACTCTAAGCGAAGCGGAAATGGAAGCCGCTGCCGCAAGAGCCCTGCAGTCACTTTCAGTAAAGACCGTTAGATCTGTCAGGCAGACAGTCTCTTCGCTATCAGGTGGTCAACGCCAAACCGTGGCGATCGCAAGAACCGTCTTGCGCGATGCGAAGCTAGTGATTCTCGACGAGCCAACAGCCGCTCTCGGTGTCGCTCAAACTGAACAGGTTTTGAACTTGGTCCGCCGCTTGGCAGATCAGGGTTATGGCGTTCTGATGATCAGCCACAATCTTTACGATGTCTTCAAAGTGGCGGACGACATTGCCGTGCTGTACCTGGGAAACATGGTGGCTCAGCTTGAAACGTCAAAGACCACAAGCAATGAGGTCATCGGTTACATCACCGGCATTGCAACAGATCTCAAGGAGGGCTAATCGTGGCTGAAAAAGTAACATTGCAAACCGGCCACGAGGGTGGAGTGAAAGGTCAGGTTTCGGCCTATTTTTCCAGGCTCAAAGGTGGCGACATGGGCGCACTGCCAGCGATGGCTGCGGTCATCGTTTTGTTGGCACTATTCGCTAATCTTTCGCCTTATTTCCTCACCGAGATAAACATCGCCAACCTATTTGTTCAGTCAGCAGTGCTGATGGTTACCGCAATGGCTTTAGTGTTTGTTCTTTTGCTTGGGGAAATTGACCTCAGTGCCGGTGTCACCGCGGCAACTGGTATGGCTCTTTTTGTGAAGCTAACCAACACTGGCTGGGATTGGCCAGTCGCGCTCGCGCTTGGGTTCTTGGTTGGGCTTGTAACTGGCTGGGTGCTAGGTATGTTCGTCGCCAAGATCGGTGTGCCGTCTTTTGTTATTTCATTGGCTTTCTATCTTGGTTTTCCGGGCGTGATGTTGATCATCTTGGGTTCCGGTGGAATTCTTCGGCTAGAGGTCGCGCCCATCAAAGCGATTATGAACGTTAACCTTCCAGTTTGGGGCGGTTGGGCCGTTCTTGCGGTCACTGTCTTAGTCGCGCTTGCACTATCAGTTTGGGATAGGTCGCGTAGGCTCAATGTCGACCTCCCGGTTCGACCAATGATTTTCTTGGTTGCCAAAATTGCGGCTTACTTACTAGTGGGTGGCGGGATAGTTTTCTTGCTGAACTTGCCGCGGAGCTTGGTGGCAACTAATCCGATTCAAGGCGTTCCAATTGTTGTGCCGATAGTGCTTGTCCTCATGTTTGTGGGAACATTCGTATTGAACAGAACGAGCTTTGGTCGATATTTGTATGCGGTGGGCGGGAACCCGGAGGCTGCAAGGCGCGCAGGAATCAATGTTGCTCGCATTCGCATTTACGCCTTTATGATCACATCGACACTCGCCACAATGGGTGGCCTAATGCACATAAGCCGGGTCGGCGCTGTTGAAGCGGCTGCCGGAAAAATTATTGTTCTCTCAGCTGTTGCGGCAGCTGTGGTGGGTGGCGTGAGCCTCTTTGGCGGTCGAGGAAAACTCTTCAATGCCGCTATCGGTGCCGTCGTAATTTCGATAATCGATAATGGCCTGGGCCTCATGGGCTTCCCTGCTGGGGTGAGCTTCATCGTGACCGGAGTGGTGCTTGCACTTGCTGCAACCGTGGATGCTTTAGCTAGGAAACGAGCTCCGGGGATGCGAATCTAATAACCAAAAGTCCCTTTTGATTAGGCAGCTCGACCAAGTAGGTTTCAATTTGGTTAAAACACTTCGCTTATTGCTAGAAACCAGTCTCGGTTAAGAATTTTTTGATTAGCCTTAACCAATGAATACCTCCGTAGCGCCGCGCAGCTTAGATGAGCTGACAAAATTCAAGCGTTTACTTTTGGTTCCCTTCGATCATCTAAATGCTGACCGCGGAGTTCTAAAAAACGCTGATCCGGCAACGGATATCGTGCTGCTTGTTCAGAGCGAGCGAATGATCACCGGTCGCTCTTTTCACAAGGAGCGACTATTTTTCCTGATCTCTTCTGCCAAGCACTTCGCGATGGAGCTTGAAAAGTCTGGTTTCACTGTTTTGTTTATTGAAGCCGAGACCACAACTGCGGGAATTGCTGAGGCCCGAGAGTCCATTGGCGAATTACCGGTTGTGTGTGCGGAGCCTTCTTCTTTTATGCAGCGGTCACAGCTTGCCAAGCTCGGGGTTGAGTTTATTGAAAACGACTTTTTCCTCACTCCACGAGAGCTCTTTGCCGACTGGGCCGGCAGCCAAAAGACATTCGTAATGGAGAACTTCTACCGGCTGCAGCGAAAGCGCCTTGGACTATTGATGGAGGGCGATAAACCTTCCGGGGGTCAGTGGAATTTTGATCACGATAATCGTTTACCCCCGCCTAAGAACTACACATGGCCCGAACGCCTTGAGCACCAAAGAGACGAACTGGACCTTGAGGTTATAGAAGAGCTGGGCCATGAACCTTCCAGCACCTGGGCCACCACCAGGGCCGGTGCTCTCAAGCAACTCGAACACTTCTTGGACAATCACTTGCCCGGCTTTGGTCCATACGAAGATGCCGTCAGTAAAGACGACTGGTCTTTGCATCATTCACTGCTAAGTCCATATTTGAACAACGGTTTGCTTCACGCATCCGAGGTGGTGGCAGCAGTCATTGACCGCTACGAACAGGGCTTGGCGCCTATTGGCTCAGTTGAAGCATTCGTGAGGCAGGTAATTGGTTGGCGCGAATACATAAACGGTATGTATTGGTTCTTGGGTGAGGATTACCGTGAGCTCAACGGTCTGCAGGCGACACGAAAACTGCTTCCGCTATTCACTGATTCGGCCAAGACCCAGATGGCCTGCGTTAAATCAGCTGTTCAAGACGTTGAAAAAAGAGCTTGGACCCACCACATTCCAAGGCTCATGATTCTCAGTAACTTGGCCCTTGTCACTGGCACAAACCCTCAGCAGTTTCTGGAGTGGATGCGAACCCAGTTCATTGATGCCACAGAGTGGGTGATGGTGCCAAACATCATCGGCATGGGGGTCCATGCCGATTCTGGCCGGCTTATGACAAAGCCCTACGCTGCAGGTGGTGCATACATCAACCGCATGACGGAACACTGCAAGGGGTGTGTCTATGATCCCAAGAAACGCGCTGGTGAGAATGCCTGTCCATTCACTACTTTGTACTGGGACTTCCTTGATCGGCACAGCGAAGAATTCAAGAAAAACCATCGCATGAGCCAACAGGTTAATGGTCTAACTCGCCTGTCTGATCTTCCAGAGTTAAGAGACAGGGCAAAGCAGGTCTTGGAAGGATTAAGCGAGGGCACGGTTTAGCTAGGTACCCTTTTACAAAGTGAGGACTCATGGGAAAGAAGCTTGAAACAGAATCCGTCTGGGATTACCCAAGACCTCCTCGATTAGAAATTGTGTCCCAGCACATATCTGTCAGCCATGCCGGTCAGCAGTTGGTTTCAACCAACGGTGCAGTAAGGGTCCTAGAAACATCCCATCCGCCCACTTACTACCTGCCGATAGTTGACTTTGCAGCTGGAATTTTGGTACCAAATGGTAAGCAGACCTATTGCGAGTTCAAGGGTGCCGCAAGTTATTTTGACTTGCAGGTTGGTGGAGCTGTCATCACAGCAGCGGCTTGGACCTACAAAAACCCAACCAAGGGGTTTGAAAACCTTCTTGGCAAAGTAGCCATTTATGCATCGGCAGTAGACCAGTGCAAGGTCGGCGACGAAGTTGTAATGGCACAAGAGGGCGATTTTTATGGTGGTTGGATTACTTCGAATATCACCGGCCCCTTCAAGGGAGCACCTGGAACCATGGGTTGGTGAAAACCAGCTCTTTTTGCGTTTAGAAGTCCGAACTGGTTTCTTAGCCAGCAACAAGCTTGATTAAGAACTGCCCGGCACCAGCAGTGATGTCGGTTCTGAAATTTGTTCCAGGCGAGAGCCTTGCAAGTCTGTCTAGAAGCCATTCAGAGGCTTCTTGAGCCTCTTGGTCCGTGGCACATCTACCAACGGCTTCGCGGCCGCCTTTTTTGGCTAGGCGCTCTACTGTTTCAAATATCGGTGCTGGGTCAAATACAAGGTGGTCCTTGGACCAGGGAACGACAGGAGAAATCTTGCCACGCATTGTGTTGCAGTCTCTGTGAGCAAGGCGTTCAACAGTTGCAACACCTTTTTTGGCTTTTGACGCAGAGTAGCTATCTGCACTTGGACCGCGGTCTGAATTCACTGAGGCGTCTGGATCAACCTTGGTATCACAGAGCCAACAAATCCAGTTGTCTTGCTCGCCTATTTGATTCAAATCGCTCATTATTACCTGCCTCCCTATGAACTGTAGTGAGGTTTTGGTTGATTCCTCGCCGAAATTTATTTGAGCTCCTCTGGTTGACTTGTCTTACTTGCCCCAGCTTGAGGGCAGTAAGGGTTGGAGGTTGGTTTATGGCTGCGATGCCGATGTTTCCATTGGGCTTAGTGCTGTTTCCCAGCATGCCACTTGATTTGCGGATTTTTGAAGAGCGGTATCTGAAGTTGCTTGGGGACCTTATGACTTCAGACAAGCCGGAGTTCGGTGTTGTTCATAACGGCCGCGGTGATGACCAGTCTGGCTCTGAAGATCTACTGATGGTCGGAACAATTGCCAGTGTCACAGACATTGGAACAACAGAAGAGTTTTATGGGCTTGAATCAATTGGAACCCAGCGCTTTTTCGTGAATGCGTGGTTGCCCGATGACCCTTATCCACTCGCGGATGTGGATTTTCTGCCAGAGCTTACCTGGGATAAGGGGCTTGAGGGCTTGAAAGACGAGCTGGAACAGAGCGTTAGAAAGCTTCTGGCTTTCGCGAGTGAGTTTGCAGATTTGCAATATGGTCCAGACATAGACATCAGTGATGACCCGATAGAAGCCTGCTGGCAGCTAGCAGGCGTCCTTCCGGTTGGTTATCTTGATCAAATGGACATGCTCAAATCCGAGAGCGCCGAGGAACTATTGATTCAAACCAGGCAAATTACTCTGGGAGCTGAGCAGGGCCTGTTGGAGCTGATCAGGCAGCAAAGTGAGTCGGGGCCTGAATAAAGGGGGATCTCCTAGATTTCAGGGCGCGCCTGCAACCCGGCAAGATTTAGAATTTCAGGTCAGGCCAGCTTTTGAGTGAATGTAAATCTGGTTGAGTTAGGATTTTAGAAAGTCGAGTTCGGTGAGGTTCAGTTGGAAAAGCTAAAGAGGCTGTTGGCAAAAATGCCACACCCAGTCCGCTGGGCCTTGGCAATGCTCGTGGGCTTCGCACTGCTACTAGTTGGTTTGATAATGCTTGTGACACCGGGACCCGGACTACTCCTGATCTTCTTTGGCCTTTCGATCCTGGCACTAGAGCTCGAGTGGGCCAGAGAAATCAACAAGCAGGGTGTGCAGGGGCTTGAAAAACTGGTGGCCAAGATCAAGTCTTGGTTCAAAAAGCTCAAGAAAGACAAGTAGCGATTGCAATTGCTATCTGGGTTGCCCTTGGAGTCGTCTTCACGTTGCTCACTTTTAGATGGGTAAAAAAGTCCTAATTAGCTGGCAAGCGGCAGAAGTGGACACTTCCGTTCTCGAGTCTTATTTTAGAGAGGGAGGTTTTTGATGAAGATTGCTGTCGCCGGTGGGACTGGACTAGTGGGTAAGTTTGCCGTCACGGCTGCCGAAAATCGAGGACACGAAGTTGTCTCGATTTCCCGAAGAAATGGCATTGATTTAACCTCTGGCGAGGGCTTGGTGGAGGCTCTGGGTGGCGTGGATGTGGTCATCGATGTAACCAACAAAACTACGCTGAGCGCCAAAGCTGCGCGAAAATTCTTTTCAACTGTCACAAACAACATCCTGAGCGCAGAGGCGCAGACCGGGGTGAAACACCACGTGGCTTTATCGATCGTCGGTATCGATGAGATTGACGGTGGTTACTATGCGGGGAAGCTCGAACAAGAGCGAACCATCCAAAAAGGAACAATCCCCTACACAATTGCCAGGTCCTCCCAATTTCATGAGTTCGTGACCCAGCAACTGCAAAGTATGCCTGGACCGATTGCGCTTCTTCCAAAATGCCTTATGCGACCAGTGGCAGCAAGGGAAGTTGGGCAACACCTAGTGGATATCGCAGAAGGAAAACCACTTAAGTGCGCAACGGATTTGGTTGGTCCAAGAAATGAAGTTTTAGCTGATCTGGCTCGAAGGCAGATCGCCTTCGACGGCTTGAAGAAGTTGGCTCTCGAGTTTCCGCTTCCGGGGGTTTTTGGAAGAGGCATGGCTTCGGGCGATTTGCGCGG
>ERZ887830.13-NODE-13-length-138117-cov-27.442207_pt1 | contig 138117 bp, 105 predicted proteins | sample MGYA00521101_ERZ887830 | MGnify/ENA primary metagenome ERZ887830 (study PRJEB32303, sample SAMEA104408592) | aquatic metagenome | biome: Marine water; feature: Pelagic; material: water | place: Baltic Sea | collected 2014-06-05T16:38:00 | depth 1,762 m ... | reverse complement strand
CGGCTTTGGCAAAAAGCCTCCAGCGCGGGCAAAGAGACTAAACATGTTAAAAACTGAACGAGCCAAGTTTATATTGCAGCGACTTAAGGAGCTCTATCCAGAGACCCCTGTGCCACTGGATCACAGAAATAATTTTGAACTGCTGGTCGCCGTACTACTCAGCGCCCAGTGCACCGATATCCGCGTCAATCAGGTGACACCAGCGCTATTTGCTCAGGCCGACAATCCCTTTGATATGCAGCATGTGCCAGTGGATACCATTTACAACATAGTTCGCCCCTGCGGCTTGGCGCCGCAGAAATCCAGTGCCATCTCCAAGCTATCAAAGATCCTGGTTGACCAGTATGGCGGCGAAGTCCCCGACGACTGGAAGGCTCTTGAATCACTGCCAGGTGTTGGCCATAAAACCGCCGGAGTGGTTATGTCTCAGGGCTTCGGCCACCCTGCCTTTCCCGTAGACACCCATATCCACCGCCTGGCCCAGCGCTGGGGTCTCACCAAAGGCAAAAGTGTTACCCAGACAGAGCGGGATTTAAAAAAACTCTTTCCCCGCGAAGAGTGGAATGCACTGCATCTGCAAATTATTTTTTATGGTCGTGAATACTGCTCTGCCCATGGCTGCGATGGCCGCGTCTGCGATATTTGCACCACCTGCTACCCCAACCGCAAAAAACCGTTTGTCGCCCACAAGCCCTGACAGTTTTGCTATGCTTATGCACCCAATTCAAATAACGATTCACAGGATCAATTACAAGGAAGGCAACAGGTGATAACCCTATTTGGAATCAAGAACTGCGACAGCATCAAAAAGGCCCGCAACTGGCTCACTGATCATGGCATTGAATACCAATTTCACGATGTGCGCAGCGATGGTATTGAGGCTGCCAGTATCGACCAGTGGATCGATCAGCTGGGCTGGAAGACAGTCTTAAACCGGCGCGGCACCACCTGGCGCAAGCTCGACAGCAGCATTCAAGACAGCTGTGGGCGAGACAATATTACAGCCCTGCTGCTTGAGCATCCGGCTATGATTAAGCGTCCGGTACTGGATATAGATGGCGAGATTTCCATCGGCTTTAAGCCCGATTTATACAAAAATATTTTTAACCTTTAAACAAGAGTAATAGCATGAGTGATCTGTACAGTCTGGCCATTGGTGTTGGCACTAAAAATAGTCGCAACGAATGGCTGGAAGTTTTCTATCCCAATCCAATGCTCAATCCAGACGAGGCCGTCGCTGATATCTTCCGCGTAAGCCTGGGTCTGGACAGTGGCGAAATTGAGCCCAGCAGCGAGCAGCTCAACGCTCTGGAATCTGCTCTGCGACACAATGGCCTCAGTGCCCTGGCCGAGGAGATTGTTGTTCTGGCCGCATCAAATCGCCCAGTGGTAGCTGTACTGATGGCCGCGAACAGCGCTCCGGCCACAGTGCCCGAAGGCTACCTAAAATTGCACCTGCTCAGCCATCGACTGGTTAAGCCCCATGGCACAGATTTGACTGGTATTTTTGGGGTGCTAAAGAATATTGCCTGGACCAATGCTGGCGCCATTGATATTGACGAACTTCCCGACCGCCAGCTGGCGGCCCGCATGGCTGGACATCCATTATCAGTCGACTGCGTCGATAAGTTTCCCAAAATGGTCGACTATATAGTGCCCTCCGGCATTCGTATTGCCGACACTTCCCGAGTGCGACTGGGCGCCTATGTGGGCGAAGGCACCACAGTAATGCATGAGGGCTTTATCAACTTTAATGCCGGCGCCGAGGGCCCCAATATGATTGAGGGCCGGGTTTCTGCGGGGGTATTTTGCGGTGCAGGCTCGGATATAGGTGGCGGCGCATCCATTATGGGCACCCTGTCTGGCGGCGGCAGCATGGTGATAGCCATGGGTGAAAAATGTCTGCTGGGCGCCAATGCCGGGCTGGGCATATCCCTGGGAGATCGCTGCACAGTAGAGGCAGGTCTGTATATCACTGCTGGTACAGTGGTAACCATGCTCGACGATCAAAAACAGGTCACAGGGAAAGTAAAGGCCCGCGACCTGTCCGGCAAAAGCGATCTTCTATTTAGGCGTAATTCAATCAGTGGCGCAGTTGAATGTCTAACCAACAAGAGCGCCGTTGAGCTTAATGAAGCGCTTCACTCAGCCAATTAAACAGCTGCTTAGGGGGAGATTTTGTCCCCCATTAATTCAGGCTAGGCACCCAACAGGCTCTGGCCGCAGACTCTGACCACATTGCCATTAATCCCTGCAGCCTGAGGGCTAACAAAGAACCCAATCACTTCAGCGACATCAATGGGCAGGCCACCCTGCCCCAGGGACGATAGTCTGCGTCCCATCTGTCGTGTAACGAAGGGAATGGCCGCAGTCATCTGAGTCTCGATAAAGCCAGGTGCCACAGCGTTTACCGTAATACCTCTGGCAGCGCAGGGTTCAGCCAATGTCTCAACCATGCCAATCACCGCCGACTTGGAAAACCCATAGTTGGTCTGGCCCACATTGCCTGCGATGCCACTGATCGAGGCTACACCAATGATCTTGCCGCCGTTATCCAAAAGCTCAGTCTCCAGCAGAGCGGTATTGATTCGCTGAACACTGCCCAGATTAACCTCCATCAGCATATTCCACTGATGGTCTGTCATACGGGATAGCATCTTGTCTCTGGTAATCCCGGCATTGTGAATAATGCCGTGTAGCGAAGGTGTCTGCGCCGCACAAAAATCTCGCAGCTTATTGGCAGCGCCATCGCTGGTAATATCCAGAGGCAGAGCCAGGCCACCCAGACGGCGCATAGTTACCACCAGTTCCTCTTCTGCCTGGGGCACATCGACCCCTATTACTACTGCGCCATCTCTGGCCAGCACCTCAGCAATAGCCAGACCAATACCTCTGGCGGCTCCGGTGACCACCAATATTTTGCCCAGCAATGGCTGCTGCCAGTCTCCCTCTGCAGCAGTCACTGGGCTGCCAGCGGTTAAAATCTGCGCATTCATAAAGGCCGAGCCCGCCGAGAGCAAAAAGCGAATAGGCGCTTCTATTGCGGCATCACCAATCTGGTCAACCAGCAGTAAATTGGCAGTGGCGCCATGGCGGCCAATCTCTTTGGCCAGGGATTTTACAAAGCCGTGCAGGCCGCGCTGCAAAGTACCATGCTCAGTGCTCTGGGCCGCAGTGGATTTTAGCCCCACCACAATCACCCGGCCGCTGGGCTTTATGGACCTTATATGACGATGAAAAAACTCATAGAGTTGAACGCTCTGCTTGGCGCTGGCAATACCAGAGGCATCGTAAATAAGCTGGCCTCTGGCTTCACCCGCAGTGCTGATATCCCTATTCACTTGCAGATCAGTTGTCTGCAACAGCTGCTCAATCTGATCCGCAAACAGGCCGCCCTCAGAGCTACCCAGCAGCACCTGCCCACTAAGTTTATGGGGCTGCTGCGGGTCTTCTCTATCCAGTGCCACAGGCTCTGGCAGGCCCATCGCAGAAAACAGTTTTTTGCCCAGTGCCGAGTTGGCGATTTCCAAGTACTTGTCAGACATGCTTAGTTTCCTGAGTTAATCACGGTAGCGGCCATTCTACTCCCAGGCCAGCAAATAGGATTGACCTAAATGACAGTTCCGCTTCAATTCAAGTCATTGGCTTATGGCGTCTAATCCCCTATCCTAGCCCGGTCAACCGAGATATTAATATAACCGAGACCAATATAATGACCCAGATCCGCAAAGTAGCCATTGTCGGCGGCAACCGCATTCCCTTCGTACGCAGCAATACCGCCTACAGTCATGCCAGCAATATGCAAATGCTTACAGCAGCTCTGCAGGGACTGGTGCAACGCTTTAACCTTGAGGGTGAGCGTCTGGGCGAAGTGGCTGCTGGCGCTGTCATGAAACACTCAAAAGACTTTAACCTGGCTCGTGAGGCCACATTGGACTCCGGACTATCAGCCCAGACACCGGCCTATGATGTGCAGCAGGCCTGTGGCACCGGGCTCGAGGCAGCCATACTGGTAGCCAATAAAATAGCATTGGGCCAGATAGACTCAGGGATTGCCGGCGGCACCGACACAGCCAGTGATGCCCCTATCGCTCTCAATGAAAAATATCGTCAGATGATACTGAGCCTAAACCGCGCCAAAACTCTGGGCCAGCGCCTAAAAGCGCTGGCCAGTATTCGCCCCAGCTTTATGACGCCCTCCCTGCCAGCTAATGCCGAACCCCGCACCGGCCTGTCTATGGGACAACACTGCGAACTGATGGTCAAACAGTGGAATATCAGCCGCGAGGAACAGGATCAGCTGACCTACAACAGCCATCAAAATTTAATTGCGGCCTATGATCGCGGCTTCTTTGACGATCTGATACGCCCCTTTAATGGCGTTGAGCGCGACGGCATTATGCGCAGTACACCAATGGACAAACTGGCGGCATTAAAGCCTGCCTACGACCGCGAGAATGGCACTCTGACTGCAGCCAACTCCACCACTCTGACCGATGGTGCTGCCACCGTTTTACTGGCCAGCGAGCAATGGGCAAGCGAGCGCAGCCTGCCAATTCAAGCCTATCTGACTCACAGTGAAGTGGCTGCCGTAGACTTTTATTCCCAGGGTGAGCAGAGCGAAGGCCTCCTAATGGCACCAGCTTACGCGGTACCAAGATTGCTGGCCCGCGCAGGCTTAACTCTGCAGGATTTCGATTTTTATGAGATTCATGAAGCCTTTGCCGCACAGGCTCTGTGCACGATGAAAGCCTGGGAAGACGAGGATTTCTGTAAAAACAAACTGGGGCTGGATGCGCCGCTGGGCAGCATTGACCGCAAAAAACTCAATGTAAATGGCTCCAGTGTTGCCACTGGTCATCCATTTGCAGCCACAGGGCCAAGAATAATTGCAACATTGGCAAAATTATTGGAACAAAACGGGGGTAGCCGGGGTCTTATCTCTATATGTGCTGCTGGTGGTCAGGGTGTAACAGCCATTATCGAGAGATAACACCTGCAATAGAGCGCAACCGGTTTTCTCCCCCTAAGGGGTCTTACGTTTGTATAAGTAGGGCCCCTTTTTTAATACCTCGGCATTTAAGCCTTGGCGGCATTAGCCACTATTAGGCGCACAAATTCCGGCAATAGTTTTTGCGGCAATGTATGGCCCATACCATCAAATAGCTCCAGCTGGGCATGGGCAATATGTCTGGCTGTATCCTCACCGCCATTGACCGGCACCAGCAGATCCTGGATACCGTGGATCACCAACACGGGCACCCTGATCTTTTTCAGTAGCGCCTTGCGCCCCGGAGCGGCGCGAATAGCCGCGATTTGACGCATATAGCCCGCTGGGTTACTGGAGCGCTTATGCTCTGCCTTTACAATTGCCCGCACCTCATCATCGGACATAGGATAGGCAGGGCTGCCAATCATCTGCCAAATATCTACCGAGTTATCCAGTGCGCTGCGCTCCGGGGTAACAGGTTTAATCATTTCCGCAGATACTTTTAATGAGGGAACCCCCTTGCCGCGCTCACCACTGGTAGACATAATCGAGGTCAGTGACAGAATTCTATCCGGGTACAGCCCTGTCACCAGCTGACTTATCATGCCGCCCATAGACATGCCAACAATATGCGCCTGAGCTATATCCAGCGCATCCAGCACACCCACAGTATCTGCCGCCATATCATTTAAGCTATAGGGCGCCGACACTGGAATACCCAGGTAAGATTTAAGAAATAGACGAAATAGCCCGGGCGCTTTGAGGCCGTGCATCTTATCGGTCAACCCAATATCGCGGTTGTCAAAGCGAATAACATAAAACCCCTGATCCGCCAGCCTCTGACAGAATTCCACAGGCCATCTCACCAGCTGATTGTAGAGCCCGGCCACCAGCAAAATAGCCGGATTCTTCGGCTCACCGAATGTCTCATAGGCCATCCTGAGACCATTGGACTGCAGGTATTGGGTTTCGCGATCGCCAAAATTAGGGTGTTTTTCGCTCACAGATAATCTCTTTATTCACATAGATTGAATTGCGCCCTGATGACGGGACGCTTTTATAAACTGGCTATGCCTTTAGCCTGTTGTCCAGCTGTATTATGGCGTCACTATATTGAAGTTATCGTTGTTTTTACCCAGCAGGGAAAAGAACTTTAACAGCTTCAAAACACTGCCATCCACCTCTAATTCATCGGTGGTCAACAGCTGTTGAATACCCACCTGACCCACCAGTAGATCCACAAATAAATCTTTGCTTACCGCAATGCTGGCATCTGCGTTGGGCGCGGCAGGCAACTGCTGGTAATACATCACCGAGTTGCGCACTGTCAGTACAAAGTTTTGCTGCTGATCAGTAAACAGCACATTGATCACCAGGCGCTCGCCCTCTGCTTTATCGGCATCCAGTCGCACCGACAGAGCCTTCATAAACTGGATTGCTGGTACCTGCTGCAAAAAAGCCTTGTTCAACGCTAGGTCATAGTACTGTTCCGATGTCCCAGACTCGAGCTCATGGGCAGCTGACAGATAGATATCCCGCCAGGGGCCAGACTCCGCCTGATAGCCCAGCTGTCGATGAGCCGCTGCCAGCAACTGTTTGGCGGCAATATTGTCTGGCTGGGCAAATACCAGATGATTCACCACCTCGGCGACCCAGCGGTAGTCGCCCAGCTCCATAGACATTGCAGCTTTTTCCAGCATAGCCTCAGCGCCGCCCATAAACTCCACATAGCGCCGCGAAGACTGCTCAGGCGGCAGCGGATTAAGCTGCGCTGGATTCCCCTCATACCAGCCGAAGTAGTGCTGATATACCGCCTTGCTGTTGTGGCTCAGAGTGCCGTAATAGCCACGCAGATGGAAATTGCCCGCCAGACTTTCAGGCAGCTTCAGCCGCTCCGCAATCTCTCTGGGGGTATAGCCTAGATTGGCGAGCCGCACTGTCTGGTCATGAGTGAATTTATACATGTCCTGCTGCTGCTCCATCTGGGAGATTATTCGTTCATGTCCCCAGGTGGGCCAGTGGTGACTGTTAAAGAACACCTCCACATCGTTCAGACGCTCAATAGACTGACCAATATAATCGCTCCACAGCAGCGCATCGCGTACCTTGGCGCCGCGCAGTGTCAACACATTGTGCATCACATGGGAGAGTATCTCTGCGCCACAAAAAGCTTTTCGCTCAGGCAGGTAAAAGGTTAATTCTGCTGGTGCCTCGGAGCCGGGCATATTGTAAAACTCAAAGGCTACCCCATCGACGCGGAGGCTCATCACCGGTTTATCTATCACCAGCGTGGGCTGCAAAATGGAAGTGCTGCCATAGATCACCTGCTTGCCCAGCCCGGAATCCACATGGCCGGTAACAGAGCGCGGCAGGCTATTGCCAAACATATAGGTGCCGCGTCGAGTCATAGCTGGCCCGGCGATAATATTCTCGCTGGTGGACTCGGCCATAAAGCCAGATGGCGCGATAATAGGCACATTGTTAGCCGCTGCCTGCTCAGCATCTATCAACGACAGCACACCACCAAAATGATCTATATGACTATGGGTAAATATCACGCCGGTCAGATTAATTTTGCCCAGATGCTCCTCGGCAAATGCCATAGCTGCCGCCGTGGTTTCCAATGTGGTCAGGGGGTCCACCAGAATCCAGCCATTGTCGCTTTTAATCAGGCTGGTATTGGCCAGATCAAACCCTCGCAGCTGATAGATGCCTTCATCTACTTTAAATAGTCCGCGGATATTATTCAGCTTGGCCTGCCGCCACAGGCTCGGATTCACTGTATCCGGTGCCTCGCCCTGTATAAAGTCATAGGCCCCGGCATCCCATACCTGAACGCCACTTTTGCTGATCAGCGCGGTGTTTGGCGCGTCGGCGATCATGCCACGGCGGGCATCTTCAAAGTCTTGCTGGTTATCCAGGTCCAGGTTGTCTGCGAAGGTTTTATTGCTGGCAATGGTGTATTCGCTGGCCCCGGCATGAGCTGAGTCAGCTGCTATAGACTGCTTTGGTTGATCACATCCAGTAGTTAAGGCAAAGATAGCAAAAAGGCTTGCTAGGGCAGGAGCCGTAGAGCCTTTACTGGGATTGGTACCTATCATTTTGCTTACTCTCTTATTATTTTTATCGTTACATTATTCCAGCTTACATTGCCTTCCTAGCGAGCATATTTCAATATAAAAACGAGTTAAAGACTGAAGCAAGGTGCTCTCAAAGACATCCTGGCGTTGGCTATCAAACCTGCACAGATCCAAAGGCCCCCGCACCCAAAAATCTAACCCATATACAAAAACGCCACCAACTCAAAAAGAGTCGATGGCGCATTTTCTATCAAACTAATGAGTTGCGATTAAAGCACTTCAAACAAACCAGCAGCACCCATACCACCACCAACACACATAGTGACAACCACATACTTCTCACCACGACGCTTTCCTTCCATCAACGCATGCATAACCATACGCGCACCACTCATACCAAAGGGGTGACCAATAGAAATAGAACCGCCATTAACATTCAAACGCTCCATAGGAATGCCCAACTTATCGCGACAGTACAGAACCTGCACCGCAAACGCCTCGTTCAGCTCCCACAGACCAATATCTTCCATCTTCAAACCATTGCGCTGCAGCAATTTGGGAATAGCGAAAACCGGGCCAATACCCATCTCATCAGGTTCACAGCCAGCCACAGCCATACCGCGGTAAACACCCAGAGGCTCAAGATTACGCTGAGAAGCCAGAGTACCATCCATCAGCACAACCGCAGCAGCGCCGTCAGATAACTGAGAAGCGTTACCGCCAGTGATGGTGCCGCCATCGCGCACGGCCTTCAGTCCAGATAGGGCCTCAATATTAGTGCCAGGACGGTTGCCCTCGTCTTTGGTTAGAGTCACTTCCTCTTTAGACACCTCACCAGTTTCACGATCGGTCACCAGCTTGGTCGCAGTTACAGGCACAATCTCATCCGCATACAGGCCAGCTTCCTGGGCCGCCGCCGTACGTGCCTGAGAAATCACCGAATACTCATCCTGAACCTCACGAGAGATATCGTAGCGCTTAGCCACAGTCTCGGCAGTATCCAACATAGGCATATGAATCAGCGGAGCGTGCTTAATGGCCAGCGGATCAGCAACACGATGAGCATTAAACTTCTCATTTTGAATCAAGCTGATGCTCTCGCAACCACCGGCAACAATCACCTGAGCACCATCATTGGTGATATTGTTGGCACCTATAGAAATAGCCATCAGACCAGAAGAGCACTGACGGTCAACAGTCATACCAGCGACAGACACAGGCAGGCCAGAAGCCATAGCCGCCTGACGACCCAGATTCATGGTCTGAGTACCCTGCTGCATCGCAGCACCCATAATGCAGTCATCGATCTCAGCCGGATCAACACCAGCACGGGCAACAGCTGCAGTGATGGCATGGGAGCTCATAGAGGGTGATTCCAGATTGTTAAATGCACCGCGGAAAGCTCGGCCAATCGGCGTGCGAGCTGCTGAAACAATTACTGCTTCTTTCATAATAAAATCCTTAATTTATAGTATGTTATGAATTAAACTTAATCTAATTTATAAAGAGAAGTTACCCCTTGAGTGCCGCCATGGCCTTCATCAAAAACTTCTCAGTTTGCTTGCCACCAGACTCCAGCGGCAGATGATCTTTGGTGTCGCTGAGCTGGTCCCACTGAGCCACAATAAGGTCAGGATTCTGCTCATCTTTAGCCATAAAAATACCATCGGTCTCATACATACCGGCCACGGCATAGCCGCCAGCACCGGCACAGAGAATAGTCCTGGTTGGTGCCTTCTTATCACAGAGGATAAGCGCGCCAGCAGTAACAGATTCCGCAGTCAGCATACCCAGCACTTCTGGAGGCATTAGATCCTCAGTCATGCGGGTGCCAGCTGTGGGCGCCAGTGCATTGACATGAATATTGTTCTTGCCGCCCTCGAGCACCAATGTATTCATAAAGCCCAGCACCGCCATCTTGGCAGCACCATAGTTGGTCTGCCCAAAGTTGCCGTACATGCCGCTGGAAGAGGTCGTCATCACAATGCGGCCGTAGTTCTGCTCGCGCATAATGTCCCACACCGCTTTAGTGCAGTTGACCGAACCCATCAGGTGCACATCCATCACCAGCTGAAAATCAGCCAGATCCATCTTGGCGAAGGATTTATCGCGCAGAATACCGGCATTGTTAATCAAGATATCCACCCGACCCCACTTCTCCATGGCCTGGGTAACCATATCCTGAACCTCATCGAACTTGGCAACATTGGCGCCGTGAGCAAAGGCTTCACCCCCCGCCGCCTCAATCAGGCCAACCACTTCCATCGCCGCATCGGACGAGGCACCAGTGCCATCCCGTGCGCCACCTAAATCATTGACCACAACCTTGGCACCGCGCTCAGCCAGCGCCAGCGCATGGGAACGACCCAGGCCATTGCCGGCACCAGTGACAATAGCCACCTGACCTTCAAAATTAATACTCATTACCTAACCTCGTTAAATATTATTGTTGCTGTTTAGTTAGCCATCTGCACGCTAAGCCATTCAGCAACCAACGCGGGCTTATCACCGCCTTCAATTTCCACTGAAACCTCAACCTTAAAGTCGTACTGGCCCGGGCGCTTCTCACTGATATCAGCCACAGTGGCATGACAGCGAATCTTGCTACCCACACGCACAGGGGCCACAAAGCGCACCTTGTCGAAGCCTTTATTAACACCCATATAAATGCCTTCAATCAGCAGGTTATAACTCTCGGAAAAGTGAGACAGCATAGACAGCGTCAAAAAGCCGTGGGCAATGGTGCCACCGAAAGGAGTTTTAGCCGCCGCTTCAGGATCAATATGAATAAACTGGCGATCCAATGTGCACTCAGCAAACTCATTGACCTGGTCCTGAGTCACCTCAAACCAGTCAGTGGGTTCGCAGACATGGCCGATATATTGCTCGATTTCAGATTTTTTAATTATTTGTGGCATAAACTTGGTCCTGGGTTGGTTCTAATGTCTGGCCGCCAGATATGGATCTAACGACCGTTTAAACTCTGTCGGAACCACAGCGTTCCCATATCAAAACTTGGCCATAATAGTTCCTGCGGCGCGCAAGCGCTATCACTGAAACTAATTCCAATCATGGGATCTGAATACTACACATGGGTCTAATTACAGAGCGGCTTATATTGGCATTAATAATGCCATAAATAATCGCTACGCCCAATAGCAAAGAGGCAGCCACCTGGCCGCCTCTATTGTTTTTATATGACCCTGGAGTCAGTTACCAACCGCAGGCACGATCCTGGTTCTGCTCCTGCAACCAGGCATTCAGCGGCGCGAAATAATCAATAATCGCACTGCCATCCATGCTGCGCTGACCTGTGATAGCCTCCATGGCATCGGGCCAGGGCTTGCTCTGGCCCATGGCCATCATATTGCCAAGTTTATCGCCCGCGGCTTTATTGTTGTAGATAGAGCACTCATGCAGCGGGCCATCCTGCCCCGCAGCCTCACACAGAGCCTTGTGGAACTGGAACTGCATAATAAAAGACAGAAAATACCTGGTGTAGGGCGTATTGCCAGGTACATGGTACTTGGCACCAGCATCAAAGTGCTCCTCGCCGCGCTCAGTGGGTGCCGCTATACCCTGGTACTCCTCTCGCAACTTCCACCAACCCCTATTGTAGTCTTTGGGGGCTATCTCGCCGGTAAACACCTTCCAGCGCCACTCATCGATCATTTTACCAAAGGGCAGAAAGGCAATTTTTTCCAGAGCCAGTTTCATCTGCTTGTTAATAGTAGCCTCATAGCCCTCAGTTACTCTATCCATCAGCCCTTTACTCTGCAGATAACCAGGAGTCATAGATAGCTGAATAGTGTCGCCAATGGCCTCGTGGAAACCATCGTGGGCACCCCCTTTAAATATTGAGGGCAGGTCCCTGTATAGCAGGAAGTAGTAGATATGCCCCAGCTCATGGTGCAATGTGGCAAACTGCTCGCCATTAACCTCCACGCACTGCTTGATCCTTGGATCATTGCCATCGTCAAAATCCCAGGCACTGGCATGGCAGACCACATTGCGATCCCGGGGTTTTTTCAACATAGAATTCTTATAGAAACTCTCGGGTAGAGCAGGCATACCCAGAGAGGTAAAAAAGCCCTCTGCAGTCCTGGCCATCTTTATCTCATCCCAGCCCTGCAACTGCATGGCGGCGGTGACATCCACAGGGGATACTCCCGGATAGGGCTCCATCATAGGATAGAGGTTATCCCAGGTTTGTGACCACATATTGCCCAGCAGATGGGCGGGTATAGGCCGGTCTAGCGCTACTTTGTCAGCGCCATAGCTCTCATTGAGTTTGGCGCGCACATGGCAGTGCAGTTCGTCATAGAGAGGCTTAACCTCATCCCAGAGCCGGCGAGATTCAATGGTAAAGGTATTGCTGTCCATATCGTAGCCACCCTGCCATAACTCGGCCAGATTCCTGTAGCCAAATTCCTGGGCACCCAGATTGGCGATCTCCACAAAGCGCTGATAATCAGCGCGGTATGGGGGCGATACCTGCCGCCAGCCCTGCCATATATCGAGCAGCTCGTCATAGTCTCGCGACTCTGCCAGCACTGCCTCTAGCTCCTGTAATTCACGGCAGACGCCCTCTGCATTGCAGTACTTGCCGGCGCCGTACTGACCTTCCATATGGGTGAGAATAGCCGAGAGTTCAGCCTGTAACTCGGGATCATCTGGAGCCGGAGCTGAGGAGCCGCGCAACATTAACTCAATGGCTCGCGCCGTCTCTGGGTCCATATCTGTGCCCAGATACTGCTTGGCCTGTTTAACCATGGCGCTCTCAAAGGCCAGGCCACGCTCGCCAGCTGCCGCCGCCAGAATCGCGGTATCCCCAGTAATATAGGTATTGCGCACCCAGTAGGCTGCGCGAGCCTCGCGAGCCAGTTCACGACCCTCGACTTCCATTCGCGCAACAAAATCTGCAGCAGATTCCTCTGTGCTGTTATCAGACGAGTCTACATCAGTGGCTGAGCCACAGCCCGCCAGTATGATGACAGTGGCTACCAGCAATAAGTGTTTAAATCTCATATCCCTCCCCCAGGCGGCAGGCTCAGTCTGCTCCGCGCATCATTTTATTAATCACAGGTGATATTAAAAGCATCAGCAGAGAGATACCCAGAGCTATATAGCCCACCTGAGAATAGACATCCACATAGCCCGCCTTGGCCGCTGCCACATTGGTCATTTGACCACCAATGGTCTCAGCGCCAGTAGTTCGCGCAATAACGCCAGCCAGATAGTTGGACAGGCCAGAATAGAGGAACCATGCGCCCATGGTCATACCCACAATTTTTGCCGGAGCCAGCTTGGTCACCGCAGATAGACCCACAGGAGACACCATCAACTCACCCATGGTGTGAATCCAGTAGATCAGGAAAATAAAGATCACCGGCGTAAGACCCACTGCACCAGCACCCTGCATACCTGCTACCAATACTAAAAATCCCAGCCCAGCCATAGCCACGCCCAGGGCAAACTTAACCGGCGTCGAAGGATTGAGCTGACGCCTGGCCAGCCACACCCAGAGCCAGGCCATAAAGGGGGCAAAGACGAAGATAAAGCCGGCATTTAAAGACTGAAACACCGGGCCCGGCACAGACCAACCCATAATTTCCCGATCTACTAGGCGGGCGGTAAACAGATTCAGGGATGAACCCGCCTGCTCAAACAGCGCCCAGAAAGGAATCTGCGCCAACACAAAATAGATTGCCGCCAGCATTCGCGAACGCTCATCGCCCTGCAGCTGCGTAAAGGCGTGACTCACCAGCCAGATAAACATCAGAATACCTACAGGCCCCAGTATTCCGCCAACTAAATCCGCATTCATCACCAGCAGCATAGACAGAGCAATAATGCCCAGCCCCACCGAATAGCAAAGCCACTCTATATTGATGCCAAACAAGACTTTTTCTTTAAGCCTGTCCGCGCTGGGTGGCTCTGCCTTGCCATCGAGCCAGCTCTGGCAGGACAGAAAAATAACCAGCCCCAGAAGCATACCTACTCCAGCCAGACCAAAGCCGTATTTCCAGCCATAGACAATGCCCAAATAGCCGCAGGACAGAGACGCCAGAAATGCCCCTATATTGATGCCCATATAAAAAATGGTAAAACCTGAGTCTCTTCGAGTATCGCCAAAGCCATAGAGAGAGCCAACAATGGTAGATATATTGGCCTTTAAAAAACCCACACCGGCAATAATTAACGCCAGCGATAGATAGAGGATATTGAGATATTTCTCCTCAGTCTCAACGCTAATGGTGAATTCTGAACGCTCAATGCTCGGCGCCAGCCCAACAGCCTCAGGCTCGGCAATAGCCATGCTGGTCTCAGTAAAACTAACATAGGAAGCACCCAGATCTGTAACAATTTGCTGGCGCGCATCACCGCCGCGACCATCCAGCACAATCTCATACTGCTTATCGCCATGGGTTATCAACTGTCTTGAGCCCTCGCCCTCAAAAGCCATGCCAAAATGGCCAAAGGTCAGCAGTATGGCGCCAAATGTTACCGCCTTGCGGGCACCCAAATAGCGATCAGCCAGTGAGCCACCGATAATAGTCATTACATAAACCAGCGCCCCATAGGCGCCATAGAGCACGCTGGAACTCTCGTCGGACATCAAGAAATGCTGAGTCAGATAGATAATCAGCAAGCCGCGCATCCCGTAGTATGAGAAGCGCTCCCACATTTCAGTCAAGAACAAAATTACAAGACCGCGGGGATGACCCAGAATGGTTTTTTCTGCTGACTCAGTCATGGAGACTTTCCTTAAATTGATTAGCTTTGAATTATTATTGCCGCCGCAACTGGTGCCAGCGAACTAAATCGGTAAACACTATCACAGACAGGGGCTGCAGGTAAGCTGAACTTTCCTCTGCACGCTGCGTAATTAAGAGTAGAATTGGCGCCAAAGCTCTATCTTATGGCACAGATTCAAGAGACAGTTAACCGGGGTCTGGTTAAGGTATAAAAATAATATTACATCGAGGGGAACAGAGCCCATGAGCAATGAGCTAGAACAGCAAAATGAGTTGGCTGAACTGCGCGCGGAAGTCACTGACTGGATAAAACATAATAAACCGGCGGATCCAGGCTTTTTGCTGCCGCAAACATTTATGGAAGTGGGATCCGAACAGGTTCTCGACTTTCTCCGCGAATGGCAACACAAAGTCTGGTCTGCAGGCTATCTGGGCATGGCATGGCCAGAGAAATACGGCGGCCGCGGCCTCAGTGCCGCCCACCAGAATATAGTGGATGCGCAGATGAAACTGGCCCGAGTGCCTATCTGCTTTAATGTTATCGGGCTGGGCTGGGCTGGGCCTCTTATTCTCGACAAGGGTACAGATTACGAGCGCGAGAAGTATCTGAAAGGCATTCTCAATGCCGAGGATATCTGGTGCCAGGGTTTCTCCGAACCCAATCATGGCTCCGACCTGGGCAGTATCCAGACCAGAGCAGCGCGCGATGGCTCAGACTATGTGATTAACGGCAGTAAAATCTGGACCACCATGGGCAACTATGCCAAATATATGATTCTGCTGGCCCGCACCGACAGTCAGTCAGAGCGCAAATACAATGGCCTGTCATTCTTTTTGGCACCCATGGATGTCGAGGGTGTCAGCACCCAGCCCATCCAAAAGCTAACCGGTGAATACGGCTTTACCGAAACCTTCTTTACCGATGCGCGCATTCCCGCGGACTGCATCATGGGCGAAGAGGGTCAGGGCTGGCGCATCGCCATGCAGACACTGCAGTATGAGCGCGGTGCCGAAGCAGGCGCAGCCGGCGGTATCTCCATCCTGTCCATTGTGATGAATGATCTATTAAAGATGGCCGCGGAACTTGAGCGTGAAGGCCGCCCTCTTCTCAAGGACCAGGTCACCAGAGATAATCTGGTCAAGCTACTAATCGAAGAGAAGGCCCTGCATCTGGGCGAAAAACGTATTGGTATACCCGCTCTGTGTGCGGATTACCCAAACTCTCTAACCCTGTCTGGCAAGCTGCGCGGCACCGAGTTTTATCGTCGTATGCGCCAGTATGCACTGACATTGCAGGGCGCTCAGGGCTCGCTCTATGTGGGTGATGACGAGGCTGTAGACGGTGGCTTCTGGCAGCGCGCCTATTTGAACAACTTCTCCACTACCATCGGCGGCGGCACCAGCCAGGTGCAAGCCAATATTGTCGGCGAGCATGTGCTCGGCCTGCCAAAAGATTAGAGCGAGGATTCAGACTATGACAAGAAAAACAAACTTGGCTCTGGCTTTTACCGATGAGCAGGCGATGATTCTCGAGACTGCCAAAGGCTTTTGTGCTGATCGTTCAGATATCACCGCAGTGCGCCGCTTGCTGGGCTCTGACAATGGCTACAGTGCAGATATCTGGGCAGAAATGGTGGGCCTTGGCTGGACCGGCATTGCTATTCCAGAACAGTACGGCGGCTCAGAGTTGGGTATAGGGTCTACCCTGCCTCTTGTGGAGAGCATGGGCCGCAATCTGCTTAGCACTCCCTATATCTCCACTACCATTGCCTCTCAGGCAATACTGCGCGGTGGTTCTGAGCAACAGAAGGCCAAATGGCTACCGCTGGCCGCTGAAGGCAGCATTGGCACGCTAGCCCTGTTAGACAATGAAGACTGGGGCGCCACCTCGACCAGCTGTGAACTGTCGGCAGATTTCGAACTTCAGGGTACCAAGCTTCTGGTCAATGACGCAGCCGTGGCCGACTTCTTTATCGTCTCGGCCAATCACAGTGGCACTCAGGTGCTAGTGATGGTTGAGGCCTCCCAGCTGAGCCAGGATGCGCTGAGCAGCAAGCTACTTATCGATGAAACAAAGCGAGCCTGCAATATCAATTTCAGCGGCGTTACCGTCAGTGCTGAGGCTATTTTGCCCCAGTCAGAGAGCGCTCTGCGCGATATTAAACTGCTCGGTGCCCTGCTCAATGCAGCAGAATCCACCGGCAGCTGCGCTGCAGCACTGGATCTGGTGGTGGCCTATCTGACCAGTAGAATCCAATTTGGTCGCTTAATTGGCTCCTACCAGTCCCTAAAGCACCCCACCGTAGATATCTTGATTGGTATGGACTCAGCGCGGACGCTGATGTACCACGCCGCCACTCTGGTGGGTGACCAGCCACTGGATCAGGATGCTGAAATTGCTTGCCGTATGGCCAAAGCCCAGGCCACCGAGGCACTGCTATATGCTGGCGACCGGGCCATTCAGTTCCATGGTGGCATGGGCTTTACCTATGAATGCGATGCCCAGCTATATCTGCGCAGAGCTCTCTGGAGTCAGCATCAGTATGGTGATGTCTATCATCACCGCACTCATCTGGCCGATTTATTGTTGGACTAAGTCATGGGATATAAAAAAGTCTTAGGGATAATGCTGGCAGTAGCTGTCGTCAGCATCGGCCTGATCATGTCGCTAGTTGATAGCGACGCCGATCTGGATGCTATGGCCACATCACCGGTGACCGCTTTTAAAGCAGCCCCGGAATCGGTGCGCAGCATTAACAATGGTGAGGTAATTGGCTTTGCCGACAGCAATAATACCTACGGCTGGCTAGGCATACCCTATGCCGCACCACCGGTTGGCCCATTGCGCTGGCGCGCACCGCAGCCGGTGGAGAATTGGACTGACCCCCTGGCAGCAATAAAGAGCACAGCACCCTGCACTCAGCACTGGACCTTTCTGGCCGCAACTCCCGGCAATCAGGGCGACGTCGTGGGCAGCGAAGACTGTCTGTACCTGAATATCTGGGCGCCGCGCCGCCTCACACTTAACCCCAGCATGACCCAGCGCAAACTTCCGGTGATGCTGTGGATTCATGGCGGTGGCAATACTGTGGGTTCCGCCCGGTTTTACACTGGTGAGAATATAGCCGCTCAGCAGCAGGTTATTTTTGTCTCCCTCAACTACCGGCTAGGCCCTCTGGGCTGGTTTAACCAAAGCGCCCTGCGCCGTGACGCCACCACTCTCGAAGATGCCTCGGGCAATTATGGCCTGCTGGATATTATTGCGGGCCTGCAATGGGTGCAGACCAATATCGAAGCCTTTGGCGGCGACCCCACCAATGTCACTGTATTTGGCGAGTCTGCCGGCGGGCGCAATATTTTTGGCCTGGTGGCATCGCCTCTGGCCAGCGGCCTGTTTCACAAAGCCATTAGCCAGAGTGGGTCGAGCAGAACAGAGTCTATGGCCTCTGCAGAACTATTTACTGACCAGCTATATACAGAGCCGTTCTCAGGAGACAGTCAGCAGCGAGGCTGGCCCAATAGCTCTAATGAAATACTGGCAAAGCTATTAGTGAAGCTGGGTATCGCTAACAACAGGGACGAGGCAAAACGAGATATCAGTGCTATGAGTGACAAAAGCATTGCTGCAATTCTCTATCAACAGAGCGCCGAAACTCTGATTAATGTCAGTATGTCTCTGGTCGAAGAACAGACAATGCCGCTGAGCCCCCAACTGCTTAGAGATGGCCATGTGTTGCCCAAAGAGCCCTTGAACAGGTTATTTGCCAAGGCTGACAGCTACAATGCCGTGCCCATGATTATGGGGGCTAACAGAGATGAAGATAAATCTGCCATGGCCAATAACCCGGAATTTGTCAGCCTGGGATTTGGTGTTCTGCCCTCGATTAAAGATAAACAGCGCTATCAGCGCTACTCTGACTATTATGCCGACCGATGGCACAGCACTGGCGTCAGCCAAATGGCGCGACTGATGACAGCTGCCAATCCACAGGTGGCTATCTATGGCTATAGATTTGACTGGGATGAGACGCCGAACAACTGGCCGGTTAATCTGCCTGAACTAGTGGGTGCAGGCCATGGCCTTGAAGTTAGCTTTGTATTTAATGACTTTGCCGGCGGCCGGCGCCTGCCCTTTCTGTATGGCGAAGACAGCCTGCCAGGGCGACAGGCGCTGTCCACAGCCATCATGAATTACTGGGGACGCTTTGCTCACAATGGGGCTCCGGGCAAGGGCCTTTTGCAGCAGCAGCCGGAATGGACTGCCTGGCAGCCGACTGGTGACAATATTATGGTGCTGGACAGCCCCGCAGACGGCGGCTGGCGCATGGAACATTACTACCCCAGCCCAGAGGCGACAATGCAGCGCATTGAGTCTGACAGCGCAATACGCAGCCAAAAACGGCGCTGCAAGCTATTTGTCGAAAGCTTTTTGCTCTCCTACCACAGTAGCGACCACTGGGACCCAGAGCGATACGCCAATCTTGCCGGTCATGGCTGCAGTGAATATGACCCCTATGAATTTGACGGCCTTTTCTGAGGCAATCCTGTCAGCAGCCCAATGCCGGGTCAGGGAGCCTGCATAGAATCAATGCCGCCCGCCAGCAATCCGGTACCCTGTAGACAAACGTAAGTCATTTATTATAAAAATAAATTAATCACTGGCTGAGAATTATAAAAATGAAGAGAGCTCACACCATTTTCGGGATTGTTGCATCATTGATTGTTGGCACATTAGTATTGCTGGCGGGCAGTCAAGGCAGCATCCTTATCTCTGGCCTGCCGATGTTTTTTGTCTGCGGTGTCATTGGTTTTATACTGCACTGGATAGTTTTCCTGCCCTCCTTTGCCTTCCAGACTGAACATTACTTCGACCTCACCGGGTCTCTATCCTATTTAGGCACTGTTGCCGCAGCTATCTATCTAAACCCAAATCTGGATATCCGCGATCTGATTATCTGCGCGATGATTGCGATATGGGCGGTGCGACTGGGATCATTTCTGTTTGGGCGGATCAAAAAAGATGGTCAGGACAGGCGCTTTGTTGTGATGAAAACCCAATTTTTCTGGTTTTTAATGACCTGGACACTGGGTGGCCTCTGGGTTCTGGTCACCATGGCGGCGGGCCTTGCGGCAATCACTTCAGAAACCAGCATAGCCCTTGGCCCCCTGGCCTATCTGGGTATAGCACTGTGGATAGCAGGTATGCTGATTGAGGTTGTGGCCGACAACCAGAAAACCCAGTTTAGAAAAAACCCGCAGAATCGCGATCGCTTTATCACCACAGGCCTATGGGCCTGGTCGAGACACCCCAACTACTTCGGCGAAATTACCCTGTGGCTGGGTCTGGCTCTGGTCGCTCTTCCGGTGCTGTCCGGCTGGCAACTCGCCACCATGATCTCTCCTGTCTTTGTCTATGTGCTGCTGACTAGAATTAGCGGTATTCCGCTGCTGGAGAGACTGGCTAAGAAGAAATGGGGCTCTGAACCTGAGTTTACTACCTATATCCAATCCACACCTGCTCTGATGCTGCGCAGGCCCAGAGGGTAATCCTCTGCTAGATATGGCGATTTAGAAAGTCCGTTATCTGCTGGAAGGCCAGTTCGGCTTCCGGCAACTCAGGATAAAACATCGGCCACACATGGGGCATCTTCATGCAGTAGACAAACTCAGCCTTTGAGCCTGAGGCCACTGCCTTGTTGACATAGCGACGCCCATCATCCCGCAGAATCTCATCATGACTTGCCAACACCAAAGTGGGTGGCAGATTAGACAGGTCCCCAAGCAATGGCGAAATCACCGGGTCACTGGGATTATCCCTGGCCAAATGGCGAGCACTTAGGCGCAGCAGGAATTTTGGCACTCTGGCAATGCGGCTGGCCAGCGGCTTGAGCATCACATCGGCATCCAGATTGGAAAAGATACTGGGGCTGTTAAAACGGCAGTCAGTTACCGGTGACAGACAGACTGCCCCATTGGGGGGTCGACCTCCAGTGTCGCGCAGTAGAGCCAACAGCACCAGAGTTAGATTACCCCCAGCTGAATCTCCGGCAACTAAAATATTGGCCGCCTTGCCCACAGCCTGAGAGCCATTTTTCAGCATCCACTGATAGGCAGTACTGCAGTCTTCAACAGAGTCACGTCTGCTATATTCAGGCATTAATCTATAGTCGATGGCCAGCACCGAGCTATTGGTAACTGCCGATAACTTACTGGTAATCACCCGGTGGCTTTTCGGGCTACCGGCAAAGAAAGCGCCACCATGGATATACATCAGACGGCGGTTATTATCTTTATCAACCCCAGGGGCCACTACCCATTCCGCTGACACACCACCGGCATCGACCGCTGTAAAATCACAGACACAGAGTTTTTCTGCCTCGCTAAAAAACGTCTCCATTGCCTCACGAATAATGGGCACACGGCGCTTGATAGAGAGATTACTGGAACTGGCCGCATTGCTGCGCAGACGCTGGATAATATCCTTTAACCCCCGCTCAGACTGAAGCTTGCCCTCGGGGCTATCCACCGAGGCCAGATGCCCCAGTGGAAGGTCAAACTGAGCCAGAGGATCTTTTTTCAGATATGTATAACCCAGCCAGGCCATCCCGGCAGCGCCGAGACCAACGGCCAGGCTGGGCAGGCTTATCATCAGGCAGAATAGCTGAGTTGGTTAAATTTCTTCTGGTGGTAATCGCCATCGCCAAAGCTGACGTTAATCATCATTAGACGCTTAACATAATGGCCAATATTTAGTTCATCAGTCATACCTATACCGCCATGAATCTGAATCGCCTCTTCGCCAACCAGTTTGCCGTAGCGAGCAACTGTGGCCTTGAGGGCATGCACAGTTTTTAACAGTGCCGCAGAGTCATCTTCACCCGCCTGACAGAGGCCCCGAAAGAGCATAGACTTGGTTTGCTCGCAGGCCATAAAAGTATCTACCATACGGTGTTGCAGTACCTGGAAAGAACTGATTGGAGTATCAAACTGCTGGCGCACCTTGCTGTATTCAACCGTGGTGGTATTCAGCGTCGACATAATGCCCAGCGCCTCAGCACTCAGACCCATAAGAATCTGCGGCATTACCTGATCAATAAGATCCATACCCTCGCCAGCTGTGTTTAGCAGCTGAGTCTCAGAGACCATCACATCTTTAAAGGTCACTGTGGCAGCGCTTTGACCATCCATCATTTTATAGCTCTTTACCTCAACCCCAGGGGCAGAGGCATCGACCATAAACAGGCTGATGCCATCGCGATCAAACTGCTCACCGCTATGGCGAGCTGTAACGATAAATTTATTCGCTGTGCCGCCATTGGCCACGACGGTTTTTTCGCCATTGATTTTATAGCCGCCATCGCAGACCCTGGCGCTAGTGGCCACATCAGTCATCTCGTAACGCGACTGAGCCTCAGTGTAAGCCAGCGAGCCCATGCAGCTGCCATCAATAATACTGGGGATAACTTGCGCTTTCAGATCGCTGTTATCTGATGCAGATAGCAGGCCACCAAATACCACAACGGTGGAAGCATAGGGCTCAACCACAATGCCCTTACCCAGCTCTTCCATCACTGCAGCTATATCTTCAACAGAGCCACCAAAACCGCCATACTCTTCGGCAAAGGGCACTGATAGCCAGCCCAGCTCGGCAAACATGGACCAGAATTCACGGCTAATACCCTCTTCTGAATCAATAATGGCCCGTCTGGTATCAAAGTCGTATTCATCTCGCACAAAGCGCGAAACGCTGTCTTTGATCATGGTTTGTTCTTCGCTAAAATCAAAATTCATCTGTACTAACTCCTGAAAACTTTTGTCGGCTCAACCCAGGGGGAGCCTGATTTTAAATTTTTTAAATCTACAGTCCCAAAACCGCTTTGGCGATGACATTGCGCTGTACTTCGTTGGATCCACCATAGATAGTAGCTGCGCGACCATACATATACTTGCCGCGGGCTTCGAAAGCAAAATCGTGCTTCAGTTCATCAGCGTTTAAGTCTTCGGGAAGTGCGCCGCCATAAAAAGATGCCAGCTGTAACTGCAGCTCATGAATAGCCTGACTGATTTCAGTGCCTTTAATTTTTAACAGTGAAGACTCAGGTCCCGGCATACCGCCAGCTGCCATAGAGGCAAATACACGCAGTTCGGTGTACTCCAGTGCCATCAGCTCCATCTCAATATTCGATAGGCGCATCTGGAAAATAGGATCATCAATCATGGCGTTGCCGCCGTTCACTTCAACTCTGGCGCGCTGCTTCAATGCCTCCAGCATACGAGTAGAGTCCGCCACCTCAGCCATACCTGTGCGCTCATGGGCCAGCAGTGCCTTGGCGTAGGTCCAGCCTTTATCCTGCTCACCAATCAGGTTCTCGGCGGGCACCTTGACGTTTTCAAATAACACTTCATTGAGGCTGTGCTTGCCGTCGATAGTAACAATTGGTTTAACTTCGATACCCGGCGTATTCATATCGATCAGCAAAAAGCTAATACCCTGCTGTTTGCGCATCCCTTTGCTGGTGCGCACCAGACAGAAAATCCAATCCGCATACTGGGCAAAGGTGGTCCAGATCTTGCGGCCATTAACTATATAGTTATCGCCCGCATAGTCAGCCGTGGTATTTAGTGCGGCCAAATCTGAACCTGCACCAGGCTCAGAATAACCCTGGCACCACCAGTCTTTACTTTCAAGAATGCGCGGCAGAAAGCGACCCTTTTGCTCTTCATTACCAAAGGTGTAAATTACCGGCGCAACCATTTTTAAACCAAAGGGGACCACATCGGGAATACCGGCAAGACCGCGTTCAGTCTCATAAATAAACTTTTGAGTAGAGGTCCATTCAGTACCGCCATACTCTGCAGGCCAGCCCGGTGCTACCCAGCCCTTGGCATACAGCTTTTTCTGCCAATCAACCATACCTTGCTTGTATTCTTCACCCACTTTACTGCTGAGTTTGGCCTTAATGGCGCTGTCGTATTCCTGGTCAAAAAATTCCCGCACCTCATCGCGAAATGCCAGATCCTCTGCTGAAAAATTAATATCCACGGTAGTTCACTCCTCAAAGATGTTATTGCCACAGCATAGGTTATGGCAGTGGTTATGTCAATATAATTTAGGTCTTGGTTTTTACGGTGCACCTGGGCTTTTAGACCAATATAAAGCTCTTGGCTGCGATGATTATCCAGTCAATCTGACAGCTCAATGCCTGCTCTGCGCCGATGATAAGCTATTTTCTCAATATCTGACTCATCCAGCTACGACTGCGCGGTCACTTTTAGCTCGTTTCCCGAGCCAGCTTTAACACCATCAAACTGCAGCAGAATCAAAGCGCGTGGCCCGCTGAAAACCGGGACGCGCCTTGAGACGCTCAAAATAGGCTATGGTATTAGGCTTAAAGCCCTCAGCCAGTCGAAGGGTCTCGGCAAGATAGAGGGCATAGCCCACGGCGATATCGGCAATGGTAAAGCGGCCAGCACAGAGAAATTCCCGGTTTGCTGTAGCCTCTTCCACCGAACGCAGGCGGGAATGAAACCATTTGGCATAGTCTGCTGCAACGCTGGGCAGGCGCTTTTCTTCGGGCTCGAGAATGGTATATCTCAGCACCAATGTCTGGGGAAATGTCAGGGTGGCATCACTGCGGTGCAGCCAGTTCAGGTAGAGACCATAGTCAGGCTCATCAACCCCCACGGCAAGATCTGTGGGGCCATGCTTGTCCACCAGATACTGGCTAATTCCCGCTGACTCGGTCATCTCTACATCCCCATCAGTAAAAAAGGGCACAGTGCCAATGGGGTTTATATCTGTGTAACCAGGCTGCACAAAACGCGGCGGGAACTTCATCACTTCAATATCATAATCGATCCCCATTTCCTCTAATGTCCACAATGGGCGAATCGATCTTGAACCGGCGCAGTGCCAAAGCTTTAGTGCCATTAGTTGGCCTCTTGTGGTTGGTTTATTTCAATTAGTACGTCATCGGCCGCCACCTGGTTGCCTGCCACCGCAGTCACTTCTTCCACGGTACCATCCACCTCGGCAACAATTTCATAGTGCATTTTCATGGCTTCCAAAACAGCCAGATTTTGCCCTTTGACCACCTGATCTCCCGGCTTAACCAGCACCTCAAGCAGCAAACCATGCATTGGCGCTATTACACGGCCACCGCCAGCAGCTTCATCCACAGCACCATCGAGAATAATCTGGTCTTTAAATAGGGCTCCACGGCCGGCAATTGAGCAATACAGCTGGCCCTGCTGACGTAACTTAAAAGTCACCAACTGCGCTGAGCCATTAACCGACAGATTGGCATTATTACTGTCCATTGTTAATAACTGAATGCCAATCTGCTGTTGTGACTCGGCACAGGTCACCAGATAGCTGTCTGTGCTATTGGCTACAGGTGAGATAGACAGGTCGAAGAGGCTCTCGCCAAACTGGTACTGCTTGCGAGATATCAGCCCGCTGGCCATGGTCCAGTTCTTAAGTTTATGGCTGGTCAATGTGCTGCTGTTAAAATGACGCTGGTATTCAAGGTTTAAATCAATCACCGCTGCGGCCGCAGCATCTTCAACACTGGGTTCAGCCACTGCCAAATCCCCATCGGCAAATTCCTCAGCAATAAATGCCGTAGTCGCGGCGCCATCGATAAAGCTTTGTTTTTCAAGGCACTGAATCAGAAAATCTTTATTGTTGGCCGTGCCAAATAGCACGGTTTCTTTTAGGGCAGCAATCAGTCGTGTTCGCGCCGTTTCACGATTATCACCATAGCCAATAACCTTGGCTACCATAGGATCATAAAATGGTGATATTTCCTGGCCAGTGCAGATTCCAGCATCAATGCGCACACCAACGCCTGTGGCTGGCTGCCACAGATCCACCGACCCAGAGGCGGGTAAAAAGTCCTGACTGGGGTCCTCTGTGTACAGGCGCACTTCTATAGCAGCGCCCTGCAGTTTTATATCCTCTTGAGTTAGACCCAGAGGGCGACCCTGAGCCACATTAATCTGCAACTCCACCAGATCCAGACCGGTAATCAGCTCGGTCACCGGATGTTCAACCTGCAGCCTGGTATTCATCTCTAAAAAGTAAAAAGCGCCGCTGGCATCAAGCAGAAACTCCACCGTGCCCGCACCGCGATAGTTCACGCTTTTTGCCGCATCAATGGCCGACTGGCCCATCTGCTCCCGCAGTTCTGGCGTCATAATCGGGCATGGAGCCTCTTCCACCACCTTCTGGTGTCGGCGCTGCACCGAGCAGTCTCGCTCACCCAGATGAATAGTATTGCCCTGGGTATCGGCAAATACCTGAATCTCCACATGGCGGGGCTGGATAATGGCTTTTTCCAGAATCAGCTCACCGGAACCAAAGGCACTTTCGGCTTCGGCCCGCGCCAGCTTAATGGCATTAGCCAGTTCTTTATAATCATGGACCAGACGCATACCGCGACCACCGCCCCCGGCAGCCGCCTTCACCATTAGAGGCAGATCAATCTTTTTACCCTCGGCCATTAAGGTTTTATCTGCCTGATCCAAACCCTCATAGCCAGGCACACAGGGTACCCCTGCTTCAATCATGCGGCGCTTGGATTCGGCCTTGTTGCCCATCACGTCAATGGCTTCTCTGCTAGGCCCTATAAACACTAGCCCGGCAGACTCAACCGCATCAGCAAAGGCAGCATTTTCGCTGAGAAAACCATAGCCTGGGTGAATAGCCTCGGCACCACTGGATGTAGCGGCAGCCAGAATATTCTCCGCCAGCAGATAGGACTCCCCCACCGGCCCAGGGCCAATGCAGACCCCGGTATCAGCCAGCTGCACATGGGGGGCGCCAGCATCTGCCTCGGAATACACTGCAATGGTGTGGTAACCCAGCTGTTTGGCGGTGCGAATAACCCGGCAGGCGATCTCGCCGCGGTTGGCAATCAAAATACTATTAAAGGGGTTCATCAATACTGTTCCTGTTATTTATTCCAGGAGGCAGACCGCTTTTCAACAAAAGCTGCCACTCCTTCCAGACCCTCAGGGCTCAACATACACTGGGCAAAACCTCGCGAGGCAAAGTCCAGTGCCTCGGCGCGGGGACGGCGCAGTGATTCAAATAAAATACCTTTGGTCACCGCATTGGCACCTGGCGCACAGGCTTTAATATGCTCAAGTATGGTCTCGCACTGGGCTTCCAAATCTGCGGTATCAGTGGCCACGCCGTGGGCAATGCCCAGAGCTACCGCCTCCTCTCCCTTAAAGCGCGCACCGGTCAGCATCAGCCGCCGGGCCTGAGTTAACCCCACCCGCTCGGTAACAAAGGGCGCTATTTGTGCCGGGGGAATACCCAGGCTAGTCTCGCTTAAACGGAACCGGGCATCTGCGGTGACCAGAGTCACATCGCCCACACAGGCCAGGCCCAGACCGCCTCCAATGGCGGCGCCCTCTACCAAAATAATAACTACCTGAGGCTGCTCATTTAGCTTAATCATCAGATCGCCAAAGCTGCGATTGCTGGCTGCCACCTCATCTGCATCTGTGGCCTGCATACCCGACTTAAAGCCTTTGATATCCCCACCGGCACAGAACACGCCGCCCGCTCCGCGCAATACAATGGTGCGAATGCTGCGGTCATCCCCCACCGCATCCAGCACAGTATTTAATTCCTCAGTCATTTCCGCCGATAGTGCATTTTTGGCCTCCGGGCGGTTAAGCCAGATTTTGAGTACAGAGTCGTGCCGCTCTAACAGCAGTGACTGGGTCACTGGTAATACAGCTTGTGATAAATCACTCATAATTATTCTCAACCTTCACAGTTACAGGCGGGCAATGCCAAAGCTATTGGGACGCACCGTTCTGTGGCGTGCTTCCCGCACTGTCTCCAGTAGCAGTCCCAATGTTTTGCGCATATTGCGCGGGTCAATCATGCCATCGTCCATCAAATGACCTGAGGTATAAAAAGCATCAGACTGGGAGTCAAAGATATGGGCCAGCCCCTTCTCCTGAGCGGCCAGCGCCTCTTCATCTGGCTCAACACCCATGGCTGCCGCCTTGCCCCGAGCCACCATGGACATGGTTTTAGCCGCCTGCTCGCCGCCCATTACGCCCATCTTGGCATTGGGAAAGGTATACAGAAAATCCGGATCATAGCCACGGCCACACATGCCATAGTTACCAGCACCAAAGCTGGCACCGGTCATAAAGGTAATCCGTGGCACTTCAATATTGCGCACCGCCTGAATCATCTTGGAGCCATGCTTGATCATGCCCGCCTGTTCAGACTTGGTGCCGACTATATAGCCGGTGGTATTTTGGAAAAACAGCGCCGGAATATCGGCCTGATCCAGCAGCTGCAAAAACTGAGTGGCCTTATTGGCACCCTGGGGGTCAATGGGGCCATTATTGCCAATAATGCCCACCGCCTGGCCGAAGATCTCCGCCTGAATGCACACAGTAGAGACACCAAAGCGCGGTTTAAAATCAAGAAAATCAGAACCATCGACTACTCGGGCCACCAGCTCTCGCATATCGTAAGGGGTGCGGTAATCTACCGGAATCACGCCGGCCAGTTCATCTGGATCATAGATGGGTTCGACAAACTCCCGGGGCTCAGGCAGCTGGCAGTTATCATTCCATTGCAGACGGGCCACGACTTCCCGGCAAATCTGAATACCATGGCCATCATTTTCGGCCAGATATTCCGCCAGACCAGAGGTAGTGGCATGCATCTCGGAGCCACCCAACTCCTCTTCTGTGGCTATCTCACCAGTGGCCGCCTTAAGCAGCGGCGGGCCAGCTAAAAAGGCACGGCCTGTGCCCTTGACGGCAATGACATAGTCGCTAAGACCGGGCATATAGGCGCCACCAGCAGTGGATGAGCCATGCAATATAGAGATCACCGGAATGCCCTCTTTACTCAGCTTGGCCAGGCTGCCAAACAAATCACCACCAGCACTAAAACCTTCAACCGTATAGTTCATCAAGTCACCACCAGCGCTCTCCACCAGATGCACAAAGGGTAACTTTTGCTCCAGGGAAACTTGCTGTGCCCGACGAATTCTGTAGCCCCCGGCAGTGGTCATTGAGCCGGCCAAAATACCGCTGTCGTCCACCACCACCGAGCAGCGCACACCGGAAATAAAGCCTATGCCTGCTATCACGGTTGACCCTGGAATCGATTTGGCTTCATCTTTAGTATCCAGCTTATAGCCCGCCAGATTACTGATCTCCAAAAATGGCATCCCGGGATCCAGCAATCTTGCCAGTCGCTCTCTGGGCGTAAGCTGACCCCGCTTATCAAAGCGCGGCTTGCGCTTTTCCGAGATAGCGCGACCGCGGCTATTCAACTCATTTAGCTTATCCACCAGCTCGAGCATCTCGGCCCGCTGCTTCAGATAGGTCTCTGAACTGGTATTTATTTTTGAGGCAAATACTGCCATGGGTCTATCTCCGTCTTACTGGTTTTATTATTTAAGTTGCTGGGCAATCTCAGCGCTGACCGGAATCGACAGGGCCAAAAGGATCTGCCCATAGCCTTTGCCCTGGGCGTCGTTGCGAATACTAGCCATACCGCCGCCGCCCAGCACATCATGGATCAGAAAGTTAATGGCATGACTGCCAGGCATAAGGTAACGGTCCACATAGCTGGCGATCTTGCCAGCGGCCTGAGCCGGTAAAAAGTGGGCAAAGCAATCGGCCACAGCCTGTTCTGTGAGTGCGGCATGGATATAGGGCAGATATTCCGGACGCCGGGCAATAATGCCCACATTGGCCTTATCGCCTTTATCACCACTGCGGCCCCAGGCCAGCTTGATTAGAGGTACTGAGACGGTTGCATCTGTGGGCGCTGCAGGCCCAGTGGGTCGCTGCAGATTTTGCGCACTAAAGGGCTGGCCTGGAGTATCTGCCACCTCATAGGTGACGCCATCAATCTCAACCTCGATCTGCGCTGTGCCCTTGGGCAGCGCAAAGGAAAATAACCGCACCACTGGAGATGGGCTGGGTCTGGCACCGGCAAAGCCAGATAGACCCGGCGGTGTCGCCAAGCCCAGGCCCACGGCTTCTTTTAACATAATGCCGATACCAGCGGCGTCCGGGTGCTTAGCGGCAATTTTCATAACCAACTCACGACAGTGACTGATCTGGGCATTGGCACCAAACTGGCTCTCTGCACCAATCAGCTCCACACTGGTTTCACTGTAGTCAGATAATCCCAGCTGCTTAAAGGTACGACGGGAGGCGGCAAAAATAGCATCCGCGAGCTTTTGCGCCTTGCGGTCGGCATCCACCCCATAGAAAGTCATATTGGTGCCACCGCGAAATTCATCGGCATAGGTGGTGCAGACTTTATAGGTATCTGGCGCTGGCAGGCCGGTGGCACCAGTGACTCGCACCAGATTCTCGCCCAGCTGCTCAAGCTCGACCTGAGAGAAATCACAGATCACATCCGGCAGCATATAGGCCTGGGGATCACCGATTTCGTAGACCATCTGCTCGGCTATGGTGGCCCGGCTAACCAGACCGCCTGTACCCTCGGGCTTGGAGCAGTCAAAACTGCCATCGGCATGCACTTCGGCAATGGGATAGCCTATGGTTTCCAGGCTCTCAACCTCCTCCCAATCGGTAAAGTTACCGCCGGTTGCCTGGGGGCCGCATTCAATAATATGCCCCGCCAATGAACCCATGGCCAGCTTGTCGAGATCATCTCGACCCCAGCCAAAGCGATGGATACAGGCCCCCAGAGTCACAGCACTATCGACACTGCGGCCAGTGACCACTATATCCGCCCCTTCATCCAATGCTTTGGCCACGGGAAAGGCGCCCAGATAGGCATTGATGCTGGCGATTTTATCCGCCGCTGGAAAGGCCGCGCCGGTAAACATCTCTGTATAGTCCTGCTCTGCAAGCTGGTCTCGCTGGGCGATCATATCGTCTCCCAGCACACAGGCCACCTTAAGCTCCAGGCCCATCTCGGCGATAAGTGCACGCAGCGCATTGGCACAGGCCTGGGGATTTACACCACCGGCATTGGATACAATTTTGACGCCCTGACGAGCGATTTCTTTGAGATTGGGCTTCATGGCCGCGGTGACAAAGTCTAGGGCATAGCCATAGTCGGGGTTTTTCGCCCGGGCCCGAGCCATAATCGACATGGTAATTTCGGCAAGATAGTCGTAGGCGATAAAGTCCAGATTGCCGTCTTTTAGTAATTGCGGCGTAGCCCGGGCAGCATCACCCCAGAACCCGCTGGCACCAGCTATACGTAGAGTTTTCTCTGCCATCGCCTATTGTCTCCAAAAACAGCACTTATGAGCCCAAATAGTACTAACTTGAACCCTGGTACTCTTTGGATTCTATGCCAGCAATATAAGAGCCCATGCCAATTGCCCTCAAATAGCTGACCCACTACATCGACCACCTAGGCTCTGGCTTTTATTTTTTCCAGGTAGATAGAGGCGACAATAAAGCTAAATGGCGCAGCGGCCGATAAAACATCAGCACTGAGCAAGGCTTTGGTTAGAGGCTCAAAAACCTGATTAGCAGAAAACACATCGCTGAGCACACCAGTCATCATGGCACCGATTCCCAGACCTAGAAGATTACAGGCCACCAGCAACAGACCGGTCATTACCCCACGCAAGCGCACTGGAGTTAAATCCTGAACCGTTGAAAATGCCGGGCCATAGAAGGAACTCACACTAAACATACCCGCCGCCATGCCTATATAAAACAGCGCCGATGAGGGGTCTACAAAGCGGAATGAAATCAGCAGTGGAGTAACAGCTAACATCAGCAGGCCTAAAAATCTCACTCGCCCGCCTCTGTATCTGGCCTGATACCAGTCGCTAAGTATGCCACCCAGAAAGGTGCCCGCCGTGCCAAACACAATATAGATCAGCCCGTAGGTAGCGCTAATTTCGCCGATACCAAAACCTCTCTCTCGCTCCAGCCAGACGATGGCAAACTGCCCCGCCCCCAGGGGTATATGCAGAAAGACGGCGCCAACCATGGTCCAGGCCAGGGCCGGAGTAGACTTCACCACCTTAAAGACATCTGAGACAATGCTGCGCCAATTACCACCAACCAGGCTCTCTTGCTCATCTGCAGAGCTACCCTTCTCCTCCATTGCACCCCGCTCTGGGTCTTTTATCAGCAGCAGTACCAACGCTAAAACCAGCCCCAGACCACCCAGCAGCAGGAAGCAGTTACGCCAGCCAATCATGGGGCCCAGTATCCCGGCCACTATAAAGCTGGCCCCAGCTCCAAGGGGCACACCCAGATAGTAAATACCGGTGGCCGTGCCCCGTCTGGCCTTAGGAAACATATCCGAGATCATTGAGATGGCTGAAGGTGCCATTGCTGACTCGCCTACGCCAATAAACAATCGGGCTACGCCGATCTGAGCGAAATTTTTAGCCATGCCAGAGACTGCGGTAAGAGCACTCCAGAGCACCAGACCAGCGGCTATTAGCCGCGGCCTGTGCACTCGATCGGCCAGGGCGCCCATAAACAGGCCCATTATGCTGTAGAAGAATACAAAGATCGGGCCAGTGAGCAGGCCAAATTGGGAGTCACTTAAATCCAGATCGGTAATAATGGCAGTGCCAAAGCTGGTGATCAGAGTGCGATCGACCATATTGAGAATATTGAGCAGCAGCAGAAAAAGCAGAATACCAGTGGCTTTTGTTGACGCTTGGGGTCCAGCTAGTGGCTGATGCATAGATAACCTTATTGTAATTATTATCGGTAAGACCGACTCCCCGAACAGAGCCGTTATTATTCTGAGTTCTATCTTACAGAATACCGTCGAAAACACGACCTAAACTGTCACTCAGGTGATAAGGGAGCTCATTACCAGCGGTTAGTCTTAATTGACATTAATTTGTCTTGAGTTTAAGAGCTAATATTTTTACAGTGATAGAGACAAATTCATAAACGTGCCCAACATTAAGGGCCGATCAATAAAAAGAGGATTTAACAATGTCATTGGAATTGGTTACAGCAGGCTTAAAAGAAAAGATTGGGGAAGATTGTGGTCTGGGTTCAATCTTGAAATTTGATTTTGGCGATGATGGCATTCTGGTTTTGGACGCATCACAGGTGCCTAATCAGATCAGTAACGAAGACGCTGAGGCTGCCTGCACCATGGTAATCAGCCTGGCAGACTTTATGGAGATGGCTGATGGCAAGCTGGATGGCACCATGGCCTTTATGAGTGGCAAGCTGAAGGTTCAGGGTGATATGGGTGTGGCTATGAAGCTTGGGCCTCTGCTGTCTTAATTATTTTTTGTATCAGGTTTACTGGGGTTTTGGGGACGGTGAAGTTGCCGAAACCCCGGATTACAACCCAAACTGTCGAGCCGCCAGATCCCTCATAATTTCTTCCGAACCACCACCAATCGCATTAACCCGGACCTCACGATAAATACGCTCGACACGGTTGCCACGCATATAGCCAATACCACCCAAAATCTGCATCGCCTCACGGGCACAGAATTCCATAGTCTGACTCGACTGCACCTTTAACAGCGCAATATCCCCAGCATTCTCAGTTCCCGCCTGAACTTGCTCGCAAGTCATCAGCAAGTAAGCCTGAGTCGCGTTGATACGCTGCTTCATCTCGGCGATTTTATGGCGAATCACCTGGTGGTCGGCGAGACGCTGGCCAAAGGTTTTACGCTCGCGGGCCCAGGCCACTGCATCTTCAAGGCAGACGCGAGAAAAAGCCTCCATGGCGGCGGCCATGGCCAGTCGTTCAGCGTTAAAGTTATTCATAATCACCGCAAAGCCCTTATTTTCCTGGCCTAGCAAATTGCCTCGGGGCACAAGCACATTGTCAAAATAGATAGTGGCTGTATCTGAGCACCACCAGCCCTGCTTTCTGTCCAGAGCGGTACGTGATACACCGTCGGCATCGGCGGGAATCAGCAACGTGGATACACCACCAGAACCCTCTCTGCCAGTGCGCACAGCAGTGGTAAACCAGTTAGCGTTCATGCCACCGGTGATATAGGTTTTTGAGCCATTGACTATATAGTGGTCGCCATCCAGACGGGCTGTAGTGTGCAGCTGGGCAACATCTGAGCCACCACCGGGTTCGGTGACAGCCAGCGAGATACGCTTGGTGCCCGCCAGTACGGCTGGGGCTACCATCTGTTTGATCTCGTCACTGCCAAAATTAATCACCGGCGGCAGGCCAATGCCATGCACCAGCAATGTTGCCGCTACGCCGCCGACAGCGACGCGGGCCATTTCTTCATTGAGGATTATACCGTGCCACAGATCTATACCTTCGCTGACACCGCCAAACTCCTCAGGGTAACCCATACCCAACAGGCCTATCTCTGCTGACTTGGTCCACAGCTCATCGGGGATCGAGCCACTTTCATCCCAGTCTTCTGCAAAGGGCATAATTTCGCGATCAATAAAACGTCGCAGCTGTGCACGCCATTCATGGTGCTCAGCAGTGAGGTTTTTATTGGGTAGCCGAGCGCTATCAAAGTCCAGTGACATGGCAGTACCTGCAGTAATAATTATAGAAAGTTAGCCTGGGATAGTAGTTTGAGTGCATACAGCTCGCAACCTAATAAGCGCCAATTAGTTGGGAATAAATGCCAATCTGGCGGCGCTATTTGCGGCGATAATCTCGCGGTGATACGCCGTGCCAGCTTTTAAAGGCACTGGAGAACGAGCCCTGATCGCCGTAGCCCAGCAGAAAGGCGATTTCGGTGATACCCAGACGGCTGTCAGACAGGTAGCGCAGTGCGACTTTGGAGCGCACTTCCTGCAGGATATTTAAAAAATTGGTGTCTCGATCAGAGAGGCGACGCTGCAAGGTACGACGGGAAATATTGAGCTTGCTGGCTAGCTTGTCAATAGTGACCTCGCCCTCTGGCAGGTATTGCAGAATAGATTGTTTAAGGTTGGCTAACAGCTGGTCGGCGGGGTCGTCGCCTTCAAAAAAATCTCTAAAGGGTCGCTCCTGATCCGGGCCTTCCTGGTATTCCTGTTTAATCATGGGAAAGCCGAGGGCCTCACGGTCAAAAAACAGGCTGCTGTAAGCCTGGCCAAAGCTCAGGTTACGACCAAAAATATCTTCGAGATAGCTTACATCTGTGGGCTGGGCATAGGTGAAATGAGCTCTAACCACCTGTACTGGCCTGACACAGAGGGAGTTAAAAATGCCCGCCGATGCAGACAGCATCTCGTCGCTGATAAAACGCTTGCGGCCAGTTTCCGGCATTAGTGGTTCCCAGCGCAGCTCTATCAGATCGCCCTCCCTGTAAGTAGTAATCTGCCCTATATCACCACGCAGCTTGTACTGGCTGGGCATTAAATTGAGATAGTCCTTAAAAGATCGGCACACTGTAGCCAGATAGAGCTGGATATTAAGCCCTTTAAGATAGGTTATTCGGCCTACGATTAATCCTATATCCGGGTTATTGGTGGCGTCGGCTGCCAGCTGAAACAGCCTGTAATAGCTGTTTACCGGAAAACGGCGATCGGGAATAGTCAGCTCTGTCGCATCCAGTCCAGCGCTTGCCAGCAGTGCCTGGCCGTCCAGTCCCTGCTGATCAATAACCTGCAATAGGGTATTGATGGGCGCGGCAAAAACTGTCCAATTGGGATCTATAAGCTGTTCGGTAATAGCGCCAGAGGCCATAGTTTAAAGGTCTAACTGATTGCAGGGAGGCCAGCTTACCACCAGCACTGAAACTCATTCAAATATTGCTGCCAATACTCTGTATGGGCTGACCAGTAGCGAGTCGCTATGAGCTTGGCTGTGAGGTTAGCTATAAGGTTTGACGGCATTTTTACAATGTCCTGCGAGTAAAAATAATACTGCATTTACAGATGACATTTAACCAACTACTGTATATATTAACAGTATTAATAAAAATCAATTTTACCGAGCTACTGTCGTTACCTCTATGGCCAATACAGAAATAATATCCAATTTGCTAACCCGCCAGGACACCTGGCGCGGCCGTAGCAGGCACCTGCCAAGACGCACTATCTATACAGGCCATCAGAGTTTGGACCTGCTATTACAGGGTGGCTGGCCGGTGGCTGCGCTCACTGAGTTACTGCCTCAGCAACTGGGTATAGGCGAGCTGAGTCTGTTACTGCCTGTGATAAAAAAGCATGGCAGTCAGCTTTGCCTGTGGCTGGACCCGCCCTACCAGCCCTATGCCCCGGCACTATCAGCGGCTGGTATTGCGCTGGATAAACTATTGGTTGTGCGCAGCAAAAACCCCAGAGAATGGCTGTGGGCCGCTGAGCAGTCTATTCGCAGCGGCGCTCTATTGCTGGCCTGGGCAAGACCGCAGGCACCCAGTTATGCTGACTTGCGCAAGTTACAACTGGCTGCCGCAGACAGCAGCAGTGCGGCTTTTTTATTTAGTCCGGTCAAGGCTCTGGGAGCGCCATCGCCGGTGGCGCTGCGCCTGGAGCTTGAAAGTTCGGAGGTTAACCAGATGCTACTCACTGTACGCAAGATGCGCGGAGTAGCCTCTGGGGCTCAGCTGCAGCTGTCTCTGGGTGAGTCCTGCACCCAGAGAACCAATTTGGCGCAACTGCCGGCAGATCGGCACCATGGTTATATCAACAACCCTGTACTGCGGTTAAAAAGTTGAATGGCTAAACATAACAATCTGGCACATGATATCTGGCTATATCTGCATTTCCCTCTGCTACCTCTCGAGACATTGTTGCCACAGCTACCCCGGGAGCAACCTCCCAAACCCATCGCCATTATTGACCAACAAAAAAATACCCAGCGCGTGCTGTGCTGTAATAATCAGGCCAGTGCCTGGGGTATAGAACCCAATCTATCTATCTCCACTGCTCTGGCGCTATGCCCTGAACTGGTGGTGGCGCCCAGACAGATTGAGCTAGAGCAACAGCGTCTGCAGCAGCTGGCCCTGCTCTGCTATAGATTTAGCCCTGTGCTTACAGTGCACAGTAATTGTGGGCTCTGGCTGGAGATATCTGGCTGTTACAAATTATTTAAAGGCTACAACAGTCTGTTACAGCAACTGCACAACAGGTTGCAGGAGCAAATGGTGACTGCAGTCAATGGTATAGGCAGCAACCCTCTTGCCGCACAGCTGGTCTGCCAGGCTGAGTTTCAAATACAGCTGCCCAGCACCAGGCAAATAGAACAGCGTTTGTTCAGCACGGCTCTAAGCAAGCTAAATACCAATGCCAGGCAGCAGCAGAGTTTTAAACAGCTGGGTCTGCAGACTATGGGAGATTTGCTGGCCCTGCCCCGCAGCGCATTAAGCCGTCGTTTTGATAGGGAATTAATACTTTATATAGCGCAGCTAAATAATGACAAGCCCTGCAATGCACCGCGGTTTCAGCCGGCCAATAGCTTTCGTGATCTGATACAGAACCCCCAGGGCATTTTTAATAAAGAGAGCCTGCTTTTTCCAATGAAAACGCTGCTGCAGAATCTCTGCCATTATTTGATGGCTCGGCAATGTCACTGTCGAGAGATTGAATGGCAGTTTGAGCCTTTAATCGGAGAGCCTGCGCAGATGCGCATACAGCTATCTGGCAGTCAAAATAACTGGTCGAGCCTGTTAACGCTGAGTCGACTGCAGCTGGAGCGGCTGGAATTACCACGCAGTATTGAGCAGATTATTCTATTTAGCGATCAGTTTGTCGAAGCGCCTCAGGGCATGGGTAATCTGGACTTATTCGGTGATAACAGTTGCCAGCAGCAGTCCAGCGAACTGATTGATAGCCTTAATGCGCGGCTGGGTATGGAGGCACTGTCGCAACCTGTGCTCAACCAGGACTATCTGCCAGAGCAGGCCAGCACCCTGGTCACGCCGGGCAAGCAAATAAATACAGCCCTCGATAATAGACTCAAAGCACCGCAACCGGTCTGGCTATTAAGCGAGCCTGCACCGGTGCAGATACGCAATCAACAGCTGTACTGGCATCAGCCTCTAAGTATTCTCAGTGGGCCCGAACGTCTCTGTGGCAACTGGTGGCAGAGCGAGCAGCAGCGTGATTACTATCTGGCCTGTGATAGCAGAGGCGCCCGCTACTGGTTATTTAGAGAAACCAGTAGTCAGTGCTGGTTTGTTCATGGCCTGTTTTCCTGAGCGACCACTATTAATCACACTGACACTAGCTATTAAATTGTTCTTTAAGCTTAAACTTCTGCACCTTGCCCGCTGGGTTTCTTGGCAGCAGATCAATCAGGTGCAACTGGCTGGGCAGTTTGTAACGGGCCAGGGACTCACCGGCAAAGTCGCGCAGATCTTCCAGGCTCAGTTCGGCACCCTCTTCCAGCACTGCAATGGCGGTCACAGCCTCACCCCATTTTTTGTTGGGCAGACCAATCACAGCCACTTCAAGGATGGCTGGGTGGCCATAGAGAATACTCTCCACCTCAGCCGGGTAGACATTTTCACCACCGGTAATCACCATATCTTTTACCCGGTCACAGAGAAACAGAAAGTCCTCATCATCCAGATAACCGATATCACCACTGTGGAACCAGCCCTGAGTATCAATGGCTTCCGCTGTGGCATCTTCGCGATTCCAGTAACCTTTCATCACATTCGGGCCTTTGATACAGACCTCGCCATGAACTCCAGCAGCCACAGGATTATTATTTTCATCCACAATCCGCACCTCGGTAAACATAGGTGCCTTGCCCGCCGAGCCCACTTTAACCATAGCCAGGTCGCTGGCCAGCAAACTGGCAAAAGGTGCCGTTTCCGTAAGGCCATAGCCCTGACAGAAGTTAATACCCCGCTCGCCATAGGTTTTAATCAGTGGCACAGGAACAGGCGCGCCGCCGCAAGTCAATGTGACAATACTCGACAGATCTCTGGTGGCAAAACTCTCGTCCTGCACCATCATCAAAAACATAGTCGGCGCACCAAACATGGTGGTCACACTGTGCTTCTCAATTAATGACAGCACCTCACCAGCATCAAAGCTGCGCAGTAGCACCACTTCAACGCCTTTACCCAGAGATAGCAGCGTGGTGACATTCAGGCCACCAATATGAAACAGCGGCGCACAGGTTAAGGTGGTCCCCGACAGGCCATCCTCACCAAAGCACACATTAATGCTATTCCAGAATATATTGCCATGGGTCAGCATGGCGCCCTTGGGCAGACCAGTGGTGCCCGAGGTATACATAATAAAAGCCACATCATCGGCATCTACCTTCTCGCTGGCCTCAATTGCTGTGGCTGCGGCCATTAATGGCTCCAGAGGCTCCCAGTTATCTGCATCAGCCTCAGCGGTGATATAGCGAGTGCAGTCAAGATTGTCTCGCTCGCTATCAATCAGTGGGCGCAACATATCGTCGGCAACCAAGGTGCTGATACCAGCATCATTGGCAATAAAGCGTACCTCTGGGCCGGTTAAGCGAAAGTTCAGGGGCACAAATATCGCACCCAGACAGCCGCAGGCATAAAGCATTTCCAGAAACACCGGATGATTAAGCCCTATATAGCCCACCCGATCGCCAGCGCTGATACCTCCGTCGCGCAGCACAGAGGCCATACGTCGCACGCGATCGCCCAGCTCGGCAAAACTCTGGGTCTCACCCTCAAAGGTCAGTGCTGGTTGCTCTGGTGAAATGGCGGCACGGCGCAAAATAGTTTGGCCCAAGCCTATATCTGCAATTTGTAAAACTGACATCGAAATTCCCTCGAACTTATTATTATACAAAGTCGATCAGCTTCCTCAGGTCGACCTCTATTGTTTTGATGCAGCAAGCATAAAAGTTGCACCACAAAATATCTATACCCCAATCTATACTTGGCATGCTTTCTGCTATCTCCCTAGAGACACAGGGCAGTAAATGCCTGTAAACACAGTGGTATCAGCTAAAAAGGGCAGACAATGGGTCTCCACAGTCAACACTCGCTGTCCAATATGGTGCGCAGCCGCACCATAAAAGAGCAGCAAAAAATATGAAACTTATTTTTACCGACCTAGACGGCAGTCTGCTCGATCACTACAGCTACAGCTTTGCACCAGCCGCCAACTATCTTGAGCGACTGGAAGCACAACAGATTCCAGTGATACCCATTACCAGCAAAACCCGGGCCGAGGTTCTGTCTCTGCGAGAACGGCTCGGTAATCCACATCCATTTATTATCGAAAATGGTGCTGCAATCTGTATACCAAAGAACTACTTTCTCCAGTGCCCCGAAAATGGGGTCGAATCAGGAGACTACTGGGTAATTAGCAATACCGAACCGCGCAGCCAGTGGCTAAAAATACTCAACCGGGTTGGCAAACCCTTTGCTGATGAATATCAGACTTTTACCTCAGTCTCTGCCGGGCAGAACATAGAAGGGCTTGCCCTGCTTACCGGACTCACAATGGAGCAGGCCACCCTGGCTCAGCAGCGGGAATACAGCGAGTCCATTAACTGGCTGAGCACCGACAGCCGCAAAGCTGAATTTATTCGACAGCTCAGTGATGCTGGTGCCCATTTGCTTCAGGGCGGACGCTTTTTAAGCATGGGAGGCAACACCGACAAAGGCCGAGCGCTACTGCAGTTGCAGTCCCTCTACAAACAGCAGTATGGCCAATGTGAGTCCATTGCTATTGGCGATAGCGCCAATGATATCAGTATGCTGGAAGCAGCAGACTCTGCCTTAATTATCCGCTCTCCCAGTCATCAAATGCCCTCTCTGGAGCGCACAAAAAATCTATATCGCAGCAAGGCTACCGGACCCAATGGCTGGGTCGAAGGTGTTTATGCCTGGCTGGAAAACCAATACTAACCATCACTTACAGAGATACCTATGGGCGACTTTCACCAAAACGGTAATATCACCACATTACATAATCTATCCCGTCGGCCCCTGGCTGATATGGAACAGGAACTGGTTTCATTTTCTAAAACCAGACCCATGGGTTTAATCCTTCCCTCATTGTTTTCAGAACTTGAGGGCGAGGCTATGCCAAAGATTATCCACGAACTCAAACAGGCGCCCTATCTCAACCAAATTATAATTGGTCTGGATCGCGCAAATGAAAGCCAATATCGTGAAGCCCTGCAGTTTTTTAACAAGCTGCCTCAGGATCACAGAGTTCTTTGGAATGACGGGCCCAGGTTGCAAGCGCTGGATGCCAAATTGAAAAAGCTGGATCTGGCACCCAAAGAACTGGGTAAAGGGCGCAATGTTTGGTACTGCATGGGCTACACATTGGCCTCCAATAAAGCAGAGTCTGTCGCTCTGCATGACTGCGATATTACAACCTATAACCGCGAGCTATTAGCGCGCCTGATCTACCCCGTCGCCAATCCCAGATTTAACTATGAATTCTGCAAAGGCTATTATGCCCGCGTGGCTAATGGCAAAATTAATGGTCGGGTCTCACGGCTGCTGGTCTCGCCGCTGCTGCGAGCTCTTAAGAAGACCCTGGGCCACACCGACTATCTCAACTACATGGACAGCTATCGCTATCCACTGGCCGGCGAATTTTCATTTCGCCGCGATGTACTTAACGATATTCGTATTCCCAGTGACTGGGGTCTGGAGATTGGCGTGCTATCAGAGATGTATCGCAACTATGCCAGCAACCGACTCTGCCAGGTGGATATTGCTGATAACTATGATCATAAACATCAAAAGCTCAGTCTTGATAATGACTGCGATGGCCTATCCAAAATGTCCATCGATATAGCCAAGGCACTGTTTCGCAAACTGGCCACCCAGGGTGAAGTATTTAGCACCGAAGCCTTTCGCTCACTAAAGGCAACCTATTATCGCCTGGCACTGGATACCGTAGAGAACTGTCATAACGACGCCATTATGAATGGACTGACTCTGGATATTCACGAAGAGGAAAAGGCGGTAGAAATGTTTGCCGAAAATATTATCAAGGCCGGCGAAGTGTTTTTTAATGTGCCCATGGAACGGCCTTTTATTCCAAGCTGGAATCGCGTGGTCAGCGCAGTCCCGGATATTTTTGAACAGCTGGTTGAGGCCGTTGAAGCAGACAATAAAGAATTTCTTTTATGAGTGAAAATCTTCTACAGGCGACAATCGAAAACCATCTCAACGCGATTTATACTGATATAGCAGACAGTGATATCAAAATCCTCAGCATTGAACTAATCAGGCTAATGGGTCTTACCGACAAAGAAGTTATCGAAAATCGGCGCATTAACCATTGGGATCAAACCCACAGCCTGGTCATTGCCTATGGCGATTCTGTTTTGCGCAAAGATGAAAAACCGCTACAAACCCTAAACCGGTTTCTCGACAAATATTTGCGCAGCTCTATTAGCGGCGTACATATACTGCCCTTTTATCCCTTTACCTCCGATGATGGTTTTTCAGTTTTAGATTATTCCAGCGTCAATGAATCCCTAGGCGACTGGGAGGATATCAATACCATCGCCAACAATTATTCTCTAATGGCAGACCTGGTGGTTAATCACTGCTCGGCGCGCAGCCCCTGGTTTGAAAACTTTATTAAGGGTCGAGATCCCGGCCGCGGATTTTTCTATACCGCCAATCCAGCAGATGACCTGAGCGCAGTGGTGCGGCCGCGCACCAATAAGCTTCTGCGCGAAGTAGAAACCAGCCAAGGCACACAGCATGTCTGGTGCACCTTTAGCCATGATCAGGTGGATTTAAATTTTCGCAACCCAGAGGTGCTTAAGCAGTTTGTCAGTATTATTAAACAGTATCTGGATAATGGTGTGCGTATTTTTCGCCTCGATGCGATCGCTTTTTTATGGAAAGAAATTGGCACTAGCTGTATAAACCTGGAGCAGACCCATGAGATGGTGCGCCTGTTTCGCACATTGATAGAGCAGGTCCAGCACGACGCCATCATTATTACCGAAACCAATATTCCCAATCGCGAAAATCTGGCGTACTTTGGCAACGCTAATGAGGCGCACTGCGTCTACAACTTCTCGCTGCCACCACTCCTTGTCAACAGCCTGGTAACCGGTAGCTGCGTCTATCTTAAGCAGTGGATGATGAGCATGCCGCCGGCACGCAATGGCACCGCCTACTTTAACTTTATTGCCTCCCATGATGGCATTGGTCTAAGGCCGGCTGAAGGACTGCTGAGCGACACCGAAATTAATACACTGGTCGAAACCATGCAGGACTTTGGCGGCCATATCTCCTGGCGCGCGCTGGACAATGGCGACAGCAAGCCCTATGAAATTAATATTTCACTGTTCGATGCCCTGCAGGGCACAGTTGCAGGGGCAGACAATCTTGGGATAAAGCGCTTTGTTTGTGCCCACGCTATTATGCTGGCTCTGGAGGGTATTCCCGGAATTTATATTCACAGCTTGCTGGGTACTCGCAATGATTATCAGCGGGTCGAAAACAGCGGTCATAACCGCGCTATTAACCGTCACCAATGGGACTACCATGATTTGCAAGAAGCCCTTGAGGATCAAAGCAGCACTCATCACCAGGTCTATAACCAGCTAAAACAGCTTCTTAAAATACGTCGTCGACAGTCTGCATTTCATCCCAATGCAACTCAGTTCACTCTGCATCTGGGTAACCAGCTATTTGGTTTCTGGCGCCAGAGTCTGGACCGGCAGCAGAGTATATTTTGCATCAGTAATATCAGTGCACAGGTGCAAATATTATCTCTGTCGGATATTAATTTAATCGACAACGAGCAATGGCACGATTTAATAGCTGATCAGCCCTGCTCCGCCCAGACCTCTAATTGCGACCAGAGGGAAATCGAGATGCAGCCTTACCAGACAGTCTGGATAACCAATAGCCCGGCATAAGCAGCAAGTCCTTAGAGAGCTAGAAATAATACTCGACTGCAGTTATACTGTTTATATATACAGTATTTATTTCTAATAGCAGTTGCATCACTTATGGCCTATGCCGAACTTCATTGCGTCAGCAACTTTACGTTTCTGCGCGGGGCTTCCCACCCTCGAGAATTAGTTGAGACTGCCAGTACACTGGGCTACACAGCGCTGGCTATTACCGACGAATGCTCATTGGCCGGAGTGGTTAAAGCCCATGTGGCCGCTCAGAACTCTGGCCTGCCATTAATTATTGGCGCTGAGTTTCAGCTGCAGGGCCAGCGGCTTATTGCACTGGTCAGCAATCGCCAATCCTATGGCGAACTATCGGCATTAATTACTCTAGCCCGCAGACGCAGCAGCAAGGGCGAGTACCGCCTGGAATGGCCAGACCTTAGCGACAGGCTACCCAACACCTTATTGATCTGGTTGCCCAGCGGTGACCTTGAGCCCGACCATGAAGTAGGCGAGCACCTTAGTTACTGGTTTAAAGACAGACTGTGGATTGGTGTTGAACATCTGCTCGACGGCAACGAGACTTACCAGTATTACTATTACCGCAATCTGGCCGCCCTGTGGCAACTACCTATGGTCGCCTGCGGCGATGTGCATATGCACAGCAAAGAGCGCCGCGCTCTGCAGGATACATTGACCGCCATTCGCCATAGCTGCTCAGTGATGGAGCTTGGCGAGCGACGCTTCGCCAATGCCGAGCGCCGTCTGCGCAGCCTGCCCCATCTTGAAAAACTCTATCCCGCCGCCCTGCTGGCAGAGACATTAGTTATTGCCAAACGCTGCCAGTTTAGTCTTGAAGAGCTGCGCTACGAATATCCTGACAACGTAGTGCCAAGCCATTTAACCCCAGCGGAACAGCTGCGACTACTGACCGAACAAGGCGCACAAAAACGCTGGCCCAATGGCCTGTCTGCAAACGTGGGTCAACAGATTGAATATGAGCTTAGCATCATAGAGCAGCTGCACTATGAATGTTATTTTTTAACCGTCCAGGATCTGGTGGCCTTTGCCCGCAGCCGCAAGATTCTCTGTCAGGGTCGCGGCTCTGCAGCCAACTCAGTAGTCTGCTACTGCCTGTTTATTACCGAAGTTTCCCCAGATCAGGTGTCATTATTATTTGAACGCTTTATCTCCACCGAACGCAACGAACCCCCAGATATAGATGTGGACTTTGAGCACGAGCGCCGGGAAGAAGTGATTCAATATATCTACCAGCGCTACAGCCGCGAACATGCCGCACTGGCCGCCACAGTTATCACCTACAGGCCCCGCAGCGCAGTGCGCGATGTGGGCAAAGCACTGGGGCTGGACCCATTGTTTATCGAACAACTCAGCCAGTCATTATCCTGGTGGGATCGCAGCGGTGACCTGCAAGCGCAGTTTGAAAAGGCCGGTGCCCGGGGTCATATGGCCGAGCATTTTTACAATCTGTTGCAAGAGATCCTCGGCTTCCCCCGTCACCTGTCTCAGCATGTGGGCGGCTTTATTATCACCAAGAGTCCCATCAGTACCTTGGTGCCAGTGGAAAACGCCAGCATGCCCGAGCGCACAGTGATTCAATGGGACAAAGAAGATATCGAAGCCCTGGGCCTGCTTAAAATCGATATTCTGGCTCTGGGAATGCTTACCGCCATTCATCGCTGCTTCGATCTAATTCGCAATCATCAGGGCACAGAACTCAGCATGCAGTCTATTCCCAAAGATGACAGCGCCACCTACGATATGCTGTGCAAAGCCGATTCTGTCGGCGTATTTCAGATTGAATCCCGGGCCCAGATGGCCATGTTGCCGAGACTAAGGCCACGCAACTTTTATGATCTGGTGATTGAAATCGCCATAGTGCGCCCCGGGCCTATTCAGGGCGGCATGGTGCACCCCTATCTCAAACGTCGCCAGGGTTTGGAACAGGTCACCTACCCCCATCCAGATATTAAAAATGTACTCGAGCGCACCTTGGGCATTCCGGTATTTCAAGAACAGGTTATCCGGCTGGCCATGGTTGCCGCAGGCTTTAGTGGCGGCGAAGCCGACCAGCTGCGCCGGGCAATGGCCAGCTGGGGCAAAGGCGGCGAGCGCAATAATCAACTGCTGGGCTTTCAGCAAAAATTAATCGATGGTATGTTGGCCCGGGGTTACAGATTAGACTTTGCCGAGCGGCTATTCCGTCAGATTCAGGGCTTTGGGGTCTATGGCTTCCCCGAATCCCATTCCGCCAGCTTTGCCCTGCTGGCCTATGTCTCCGCCTGGCTAAAATGCCATTACCCCGCCGCCTTCTGCTGCGCCATTATGAACAGCCAGCCCATGGGGTTTTACAGCCCCTCCCAGCTGGTGCAGGATGTGCAGCGCCACGGCATAGAAGTCAGGCCCATAGATGTGATTCACAGCCAGTGGGATCACAGTCTCGAGGGCGACAGCAATAACCCCAGCCTACGTCTGGGTTTTCGTTTGATCAAAGGTTTTTCCCACAGAGCTGCCCAGAGAATTATCCATAGCGACCGGCAGTTTATAAGTATTCCCAAACTCGCCAGCAAAGCCAGCTTATCTCAGGCAGATCTAAGCCTGCTTAGCAGCGCCGGTGCCCTTGCATCCATCAGCAGCAACCGTCGCCAGGCCCACTGGCAGGCGCTGGCCACAGATCCCAGAGAACAGCTATTACCCATGGATCGCAGCCAGGCGCCCCTGCAGTCCCCCAGTGAAACCGAAGAGCTGTATGCCGACTACAGCCATACCGGCCTGTCTCTAGGGCGTCACCCTATGGAACTCCTTCGCGAGCAGTTTCCGGTTTTCCGGCAGTGCAAACGCCATAGTGATTTAGCCGAACTGGGCCACCGTCGCTTTGTGCGTATCGCCGGATTAGTGACCGGCAAGCAGCGCCCGGGCACCGCTTCCGGCGTAGTGTTTTTAACCCTCGAAGATGAGACCGGCAACAGCAATGTAGTGGTCTGGCAGAGCGTACAGAAAAACTGTCGCCAGGCCCTGCTAAAGGCCCAGTTGCTAATGGTTAAAGGTGTGGTAGAAACCGATGGCGCTGTGGTACATGTGATTGCCCAGGAGTTAACGGATTGTTCCGAGTTATTGGCTCGGACTAATAACGCTGGTTAGCGGCACGAGATTCTGATGGCCAGCAACTCAAGCCACCTCCGACTACTCCAAAGAGCCTGACCCCCCGGTCAATAAATACTCCCCACAGTTTACAGCCACCCTGCCTACTGTAGTAGGATATGGATCAACCAAGCGCCGCCTGCAGCAAAACTATCGACTCCAGGTAAAAGAGCGCCATATAAAGGGGAATTCCTATGAAAAGCTTTTCTAACAAAGTTGCAGTGATCACCGGCGCTGGCTCAGGTATGGGCCGCTATCTGGCCATATTGTTGGCCAGAGCAGGCGCCAATATAGCCGCCTGCGAAATCAATAAAACCAGCCTCGCAGAAACTGTGGCCCTGCTCAAAGATTATCAGGTCAAGGTAACTAGCCATATCCTGGATGTAGCAGACAAAGCCGCCATCGAAGCACTGCCCGAGCAGGTTATAGCTGAACATGGTGCGGTTGATATGGTGTTTAACAATGCCGGCGTCACCGTTGATTCCACCTTTGAAAATATGTCCGAAGACGACTGGGACTGGGTGTTTAATATCAACCTGCAGGGGGTTATCAATTCCAGCCGTGCATTTTTGCCCCATCTTAAACAGCGCCCTGAAGCAGCCCTAATCAATACCTCCTCTATCTTTGGCATGATTGCCCTGGAGCGACAGTCGGTGTACCACACCGCTAAATTTGCCGTGCGCGGCTTTACCGAAAGCCTGGCAAAAGAGCTTAAGAGCAGCTCAGTGCAGGTACACTGCATACATCCCGGACATATAGGCACCAATATTGTGACCAACTCGCGCATGAACCAGAGTGAAGAGTCCGCGGGCTCATTGCAACGCCTGGTAGGCAAAGTGATGGGGCTGGGGAACAGCAAAGAGGAACTGGCCGCTTTCTTCCTCAACAATGGCATGCATCCCAGCCGAGCCTCGCAGATTATTCTCAATGGCGTGCGCAAAAACCGCAGCCGTATTATGGTCGGCACCGATGCCAAACTAATGGATATCGCCCAGCGACTGACTCCCATGCACTACGAAAAACTATTTCCATTATTTACCATACCCCTGACACTGTTGCGCAATAAAAAACCAATTAAGGGCATGCCCACAGAAGACACAACAGCAACAGAACAGACGGCTTAATAATGAGTACAGAACATAGAGATGTGATAATTGTAGGCGCCGGCCTAACCGGTATTGGTGCCGCATACCACCTCAATGATAAGTGCCCCGACCGCAGCTATCTGCTGTTGGAATCCCGTCAGGCCATAGGTGGCACCTGGGACCTTTTCCGCTACCCAGGTATTCGCAGCGACAGTGATATGCACACATTGGGCTACAGTTTTAAGCCCTGGGAAAGCAAAAAAGCCATTGCCGACGGCCCCGCTATTTTGAAGTATGTGCGCGAAACCGCCACAGAAAATAATATCCAACAGCATATCCGTTTTGGCCACCGCTTAATCAGTGCCAGCTGGTGTTCCAAACAGTCATTGTGGACATTGGATATCAGCCAAGATAACAGCGATGCCCCAGTGCAGATGACCTGTAATTTTCTGTATATGTGTTCCGGCTACTACAACTATGAACAGCCCCATGATCCACAGTTTCCGGAGGTGGAATCCTTTAAAGGCACATTGGTTCATCCACAGTTTTGGCCCAGGGATCTCGACTATAAAGACAAACGAGTGGTGATTATTGGCTCTGGCGCCACAGCCATGACCATGGTCCCGGCAATGACAGACAAAGCCAAACAGGTAACTATGCTGCAGCGCTCACCCACCTATGTGCTAACCAGACCCTCCGAAGACTGGTTTGCCAATGGCCTGCGCAAAATACTGCCCGCAACCTGGGCCTATGGCATCACCAGAGCCAGAAACACCTTATTTCAGGAAGTTATCTTCAAGCTGGCTCAGTCCTATCCCAACGCAGCCAAACGCTTCTTTATTAGCGAGGTACGCAGGCAACTGGGCAAAGACTATAACGTCGATAAGCACTTTACCCCCAAGTACTTCCCCTGGGATCAGCGCCTCTGCCTGGTACCAGACAACGACCTGTATGAGGTCATTAATAGTGGCAGCGCCAATGTAGTCACCGAGCATATAAAACGCTTTACCAAGAATGGTATTGAACTGGAAAATGGCGAGCACCTGGAAGCAGATATTGTGGTCAGTGCCACCGGATTACGCTTGCTAGTGATGGGTGGCGCCACATTCACCGTAGATGGCGAGGCGGTCGACTTCTCAAACCAGACCACCTACAAAGGCCTAATGGTCTCCAATGTCCCCAATATGGTCTCTGTGTTTGGCTATATTAATGCCTCATGGACATTGCGCGCCGACCTCACCGCCGAATGGGTGTGCCGAGCGCTAAACCATATGAGCAGCACCCAGACCACCAAGATGGTGCCAGTGGTGCCAGACGAATTAAAAGATATGCCCACCAAAGACTGGATTGCCGACTTCCCCGCAGGCTATATGCAGCGCAGCATGCACCTGCAGCCCAGACAGGGTGATCAGGCGCCCTGGGTCAATAGCCAGAACTTCCGCAAGGAGCGGGCGCTGTTTGGCAAACCTATAGAGTCTGATGGCGCATTACATTTTACTGCCGCAACCAATGGATAAACCGAAAAGACGCCTAAGACCCCACAGCAGGCTAAGCCAATTAGCCAATATGATCCAGGCCCCCTACAGCACCATCTGGGACTGCTGCTGCGATCATGGCCAGCTAGGCATGTCCCTGCTTAAAGATAGATATGCCGACAAAGTGATCTTTGTCGATGTGCTTGAAAATATAATGGCCAGTCTGGCTGACAGGCTAGCTCGGGACTTCCCCCAGGACCAATACAGCTGGCAAGTTCGCTGCGACGATGTAAAAAACATCGCCGTGCCTGATGCTGACTCCCAACTATTTATAATCGCCGGGGTTGGCCCACACCAGACCATAGAATTTATAGACAGCCTCTGCGCCTCAGCACCTGACCGCCCATTTGATCTGCTAATCTGCTCCGTGCATGGCAGCTACTCTGTGCGAGAGGCGTTGATAAATCAGGGCTATAAACTCAAAGATGAGCGCATTATCTGTGATAAAAATCGCTTCTACGAAGCCATTTATGTCTCCACAAGCGCAGATCAACCATTGGTAGAAACAGGCAGCCCAATGTGGAACTGGGCAGACCCAGTGCATCAGGATTACTGGCACAGAACCGTCGGCCATTATCAACAAAAAGCCAAAAATGACCCGGTGCAATTCCAGCCCATTGTTGAGCGATATAAGGTGCTGCGAGCCTCAATAGAAAGTGCTCAAGCAAAGTCTTAGCAGGTAATCTTGAGACCTTGAGCAGCAGGGATGCTGCTCCAGAGCTTACAGGGAGGTATTTACAGCGAGTCTCAAGATTACCTGCCAAGGCTTTGCTCTTGCAGTATCTACAACCCAAGACCCCAGACATAAAAAAAGCGGCCCGAAAGCCGCTTTTTTCAATACCGCAAAAGACCTTACCAACCAGTAATTTCTTTCAGACCATTACCAATATCAGCCAGGCTGCGAACCGTCTTAACACCGGCATCTTCCAGCGCCGCAAACTTCTCATCTGCAGTACCTTTACCGCCAGAAACAATGGCGCCAGCATGACCCATGCGCTTGCCAGCAGGTGCAGTTACACCAGCAATATAAGACACAACAGGCTTGGTGACATTGGCTTTGATATAAGCCGCCGCTTCTTCTTCTGCAGTACCGCCAATCTCGCCGATCATAACTATGGCTTCAGTGGCTGGATCTTTCTCGAACAGCGCAAGAATATCGATAAAGCTTGAACCCGGGATGGGGTCGCCACCAATACCTACGCAGGTTGACTGGCCAAAACCATAATCCGTAGTCTGCTTAACCGCTTCATAGGTCAGAGTACCTGAACGCGAGACAATGCCTACTTTGCCGGGCAGATGAATATGACCGGGCATAATGCCGATCTTGCACTCGCCTGGAGTGATAACACCTGGGCAGTTGGGTCCAATCAGGCGCACGCCCAAAGTGTCGCAAACCACTTTGCAGTCGAGCAAATCCTGAGTCGGAATACCTTCAGTAATGCACACAACCAGCTTGAGGCCGGCATTGGCCGCTTCCAGAATAGAATCTTTACAGAATGGTGCAGGCACATAGATCACCGAGGCTTCAGCGCCTGTGGCTGCTACGGCTTCTGCAACAGTATTAAATACCGGCAGACCCAGATGCTCTGTACCGCCCTTGCCTGGAGTAACACCACCAACCATTTTGGTACCATACTCGAGCGCTTGCTCTGAGTGAAAAGTACCCTGGCCGCCGGTAAAGCCCTGACAGATAACCTTAGTATCGCTATTGATTAGGATAGACATATTAGTTACCTCCTGCGGCTTTAACAGCTTGTTGTGCGGCATCCGTCAGGCTGGTTGCTGCAATAATGGCCAGACCGGATTCGGCCAGCTTTTTAGTACCCAGTTCAGCATTGTTGCCTTCGAGGCGAACAACCACTGGAATCTTTACGCCCACCTCTTCTACTGCACCAATCACACCATCGGCGATCAGGTCACAGCGCACAATACCGCCAAAGATATTGATCAGTACGGCTTTAACATTGCTGTCGGAGAGAATAATTTTGAAGGCTTCTACCACGCGCTCTTTGGTTGCGCCGCCCCCAACATCGAGGAAGTTGGCAGGTGAACCGCCGTGCAGATGAACAATATCCATGGTACCCATAGCCAGACCAGCGCCATTGACCATACAACCAATATTGCCATCCAGAGCCACGTAGTTCAGCTCAAAGGAAGCGGCATGGGCTTCGCGGGCATCTTCCTGTGAGGGATCATGCATCTCTTTGATCGCAGGCTGACGGTACATAGCATTGCCATCGATAATAACTTTGGCATCCAGACAGTGCAGGTTGCCCTCGTCGGTGATAACCAGTGGGTTAATTTCCAGCAGCTCAAGATCTTTCTCTTTAAACATCTTGGCCAGACCCATAAATATCTGCACAAACTGCTTAATCTGAACCCCTTTAAGACCCAGCTTAAAGGCCAGATCACGGCCCTGATAAGGCTGCGCGCCAGTCAGAGGGTCGATAATCGCCTTGAGAATTTTTTCGGGAGTCTCTTCTGCAACCTTCTCGATCTCAACACCGCCCTCGGTGGAGGCCATAAAGATAATACGGCGAGTTGCACGGTCGACCACAGCACCCAGATACAGCTCTTGATCTATATCGGTGCAGGTCTCAACCAGAATACGGCTGACCGGCTGGCCATTGGCATCTGTCTGGTAGGTGACCAGATTCTTGGCCAGCCAGTTATTGGCGAACTCTTCAATTTCGGCTTTGGAGCTCACCAGCTTTACACCGCCAGCTTTACCGCGGCCTCCAGCGTGGACCTGAGCTTTAACAACCCATTTGTCGCCGCCGATAGTATCGGCAGCAGCTGCGGCATCCTGTGCGGTTTCTGCAGCAATGCCCTTAGACACTGGCAGTCCGTACTCAGCAAATAGCTGCTTACCCTGATATTCGTGCAGGTTCATACTTGTCTTCCCGTTAAATGTTGCGGATGGATGTTTCCCCAGGCTCGCGCCCGGGGGTCAAAAGGTATTGTTAACCGGGCTTAACGACGCTTGCGGTTGGCGATATGAATAGCAGAGCCATTCACAGCCAGCGCAGCCTCATGCACAGTTTCCGACAGAGTCGGGTGACCAAATACGGTCATACCTAAGTCTTCTGCGCTGGAGCCAAACTCCATTGCAATGGCCACCTGCTGCACCAAATCTGCAGCGCTGGGGCCAACAATATGGCAACCCAGAATGCGGTCTGTATCAGCATGGGCAATAATTTTTACCATTCCATCGGTATCGTTAGCGGCCATAGCGCGACCACTGGCAGCGAATGGGAATACACCAACATTGTAGGGCTCTCCTGCCGCCTTAATCTGTTCTTCGGTCTGACCCACAGAGGCCACCTCTGGGTGGGTATAGATCACATTGGGCACAATATCGTAGTTCATCTGGGCTTTATGCCCGGCAATAATCTCGGCCACCATTACGCCCTCTTCGGAACCCTTGTGGGCCAGCATGGGACCGCGCACCAGATCGCCAATGGCGTAGACGCCAGACACATTGGTGGCACATTGATCATTAACAAATACTGTACCGCGCTCATCAAGCTGCACGCCGCTGTCTTCGGCCAGCAGACCGTCGGTAAAGGCACGGCGGCCTACGCAGACAATCAGCTTATCAAAGGTCTCTTTGTGCTCAGAGCCATCGGCAGTCTTAAAGGTCACTTCAACAGCACCCTTTTTAATCTCGGTACCAGTCACTCGGGCGCCCAGACGGATATCCAGGCCCTGCTTGGTAAAGATCTTTTTCGATTCTTTGGCAATGGCTTTGTCCATAATCGCCAGAAAGTCTTCCATCGCTTCCAATAGAACCACATCCGACCCCAGACGGTTCCAAACAGAACCCAGCTCCAGGCCAATAACGCCAGCGCCAATTACGCCCAAACGCTTGGGCACTTCGCCAATCTCCAGGGCACCGGTGGAATCAACAATCAGGTCGCCATCAACGTTGGCCACAGGAATATCTATAGGCAGTGAACCAGAAGCCAGAATCACATTGCTGGCCTCAATTACAGACACAGCGCCATCGTTAGCAGTGAGCTCAACCTTTTTGCCCGCCAGCAGCTTGCCTGTGCCATACAGCGCGGTCACGCCATTGGCTTTGAATAGCCCGGCAATACCGCCCGTCAGCTGATTAATAATCTTGTTTTTGCGCGCCAGCATGGCAGGAATATCCATCACCACGCCTTTGGTGGTGATACCGTGAATACCCAGGTCTTCCTTCGCTTCATGGTACTTGTAAGAGCTATCCAGCAGTGCTTTGGAGGGGATACAGCCCACATTCAGGCAGGTACCGCCATTAACGCCCTTGCCTTCATCGTTCTGCCACTTCTCAATACAGGCAGTTTTAAGCCCCAACTGAGCAGCGCGAATGGCGGCTACATAGCCAGCCGGGCCACTGCCAATTACCACAACATCATATTTATCTGACATTTAAATACCTATATATCAATAACTTGCATGTTAAATTTCAAGTAAAATCTTAGCAGGGTCTTCGATTAACTGCTTAATCGTCACCAAGAATTGTACCGCTTCCTTGCCGTCAATCAGACGGTGATCATAGGACAGTGCCAGATACATCATCGGACGTATCTCCACCTGACCATTAACCGCTACCGGACGCTGCTGAATAGTGTGCATTCCCAGAATCGCTGTCTGTGGCGGGTTAATAATGGGGGTTGATAGCAATGAGCCATACACGCCGCCATTGGTAATAGTAAAGGTACCGCCAGTCATCTCTTCAATGCTTAGCTTGCCGTCGCGAGCCTTGCCCGCATAGTCACCAATGCTGTTCTCTACAGTGGCAATGCTCATATTCTCGGCATTGCGCAACACAGGAACCACAAGGCCACGATCGGTGGATACAGCCACACCAATATCCTGGAAGCCATGGTAGACAATATCAGTGCCATCAATAGAGGCATTCACCAGCGGGAAGCGCTTCAGGGCCTCTACCGCAGCTTTTACAAAGAAACCCATAAAGCCGAGTCTGGTGCCGCTGTGGGTCTTGGTAAATTCGTCCTGGTACTGTTTGCGCAGTCCCATCAGGGCCGACATATCCACTTCGTTAAAGGTGGTCAGCGAGGCAGTGGTCTGAGTCACGTCCAGCAGGCGTTCGGCTATGCGCGAACGCATTCTGGTCATGGCCACACGGCGCTCAACGCGCTCGCCCGCAGGCATGGGCTCTTCAGTGCTCTGGGCCGCTGGTGCTGGCGCCGCCGCAGGGGCTGGTGCCGCTGGCGGAGTGAAATTAACCACATCTTCTTTGGTTATTCTGCCACCTTTGCCAGTGCCAGAGATTTGCGAGAGATCAATTCCTCGCTCATCAGCAAGCTTTTTAGCGGCCGGGTTAACCAGCGATTCGGCCACCTGAATATCAGCCTCTTCTTTTTTCGCTGCCGGCGCTGCTGGGGCTGTAGCCTCGCCCTCTTCAATGCGCGCAATCACTTCATTGCTCAGCACAGTATCGTCCTGGGCTTTAAGCACTTCAGAAAGTATGCCGGATGCGGGCGCAACCACTTCCAGAACTACCTTATCGGTTTCAATATCGACGATTAGCTCGTCCCGTGTCACGCTGTCACCAACATTCTTGTGCCAAGTGGCTAAAGTGCCTTCTTGTACAGATTCGGGGAAGGTCGGTGCCTTAATTTCGATGGCCATTAATCTATTCCTGCCTTAAGAGTCGATTGTGAGTGCTTGATCAATAAATTGTTTCTGCTCTTCCAAATGAACAGACATATATCCGCTTGCGGGTGCCGCTGAACTTTCGCGGCCCACAAAGCTAAGGTGTAATTCTGGTTTTAAGCGCTGGATTACATGGCGCATATGGTGCTGGCTGCTATACCAGGCACCCTGATTCATGGGCTCTTCCTGGCACCAGATAATATCTTCTATATTGCTGTAGGGGCGCAGAATATCTTCGAGCTCAGTATCGGGGAACGGATAGAGCTGCTCCAGACGAATCAGGGCTATATCATCTATGCCCCGCTCCATACGCTCTTCCAGCAAATGGTAATAGACCTTGCCCGAGCACAGAACAACGCGCCGCGCCTTGGCATGGTCGAGATCATCATCAATCACGTCATCGAACTGCCCCTGGGACAGATCTTCCAGCGACGACGTCGCCAGCTTGTGACGCAAAATCCACTTGGGACTCATAATCACCAGCGGACGGCGCATCGGGCGTATAGCCTGGCGGCGCAGCAGATGGAATATCTGCGCTGGTGTAGTCGGGTTACAGATCTGCATATTGTGCTCTGCACAGAGTTGCAGAAAGCGCTCCAGTCTAGCGGAGGAATGCTCTGGCCCCTGCCCTTCAAAGCCGTGAGGCAGCAACATGGTAAGCCCAGACATACGGGCCCATTTGTGCTCGCCACTGGCAATAAACTGGTCAATCACCACCTGGGCGCCATTGGCAAAGTCACCAAACTGGGCTTCCCAGATAATCAGACCCTTGGGCGCTGTGGTGGCATAGCCATATTCAAATGCCAGCACCGCCTCTTCAGACAGCACCGAGTCATAGATATCAAAACGCGGCTGACCCTCGTAAAGGTTGGTCATGGGCAGATAGGCTTCGCCATCTTTTTGGTTAAATACCACTGCATGGCGGTGAGAGAAAGTGCCGCGACGCACATCCTGACCGGTCAAACGAATCGGAAAACCTTCCTGCAGCAGAGTGCCATAGGCCAGCAACTCAGCCATACCCCAGTTAAGAGGCAGGGCACCACCGGCCATTTTGCGGCGGTCATCATAAATCTTGGCAACCTGACGCTGAACCTGAATACCATCCGGAATCTGGGTAATCTTGGCGGCAACATCCTGCAGGGTTTTAAGATCGATTCCGGTATGGGCTGGCGTGCGCCAGTCGTGGTCCAGATACGGGTTCCAGTTAACAAACAGACTGGTATCCGGCTCACGAACCAGGTTGTGCACTACAAAGTCACCATTATCCAGACTGGCTCTGTATTCATTGGCCATTTCGTTGGCCTTATCTTGCTCCAACACGCCTTCTGCAGCCAGTTTCTGGGCATACAGGGTTCTGGTAGTGCTGTGCTTGCGAATCAGGTCGTACATCAACGGCTGGGTAGACGATGGCTCATCGGTCTCGTTATGACCGCGACGGCGGTAGCAGACCAGGTCAATCACCACATCTTTGCCAAACTCATAGCGGTAGTCCATGGCTAACATAGCCGCAAACATCACCGCATCCGGGTTATCGCCATTAACATGCAGAATAGGCGCCTGCACCATCTTGGCGATATCTGTGCAGTACTCGGTAGAGCGCGCATCGTCCTGACGGCTGGTGGTAAAGCCCACCTGGTTATTGATCACAATATGGATGGTGCCGCCGGTTTTATAGGCGCGGGTCTGAGATAGCTGGAAGGTCTCCATCACTACACCCTGACCGGCAAAAGCCGCATCACCGTGCATTAAAATAGGCACCACCTTCTCGCCGCTGGCATCGTCGCGACGATCCTGACGGGCACGGCCGGAGCCAATCACTACCGGGCAGGAAATCTCCAGGTGCGATGGGTTAAAGCCCAGGGCCATATGCACCTCACCCCCGGGGGTCATCACATTGGATGAAAAGCCCTGATGGTATTTCACATCGCCACTGGTATTGACCAGACGCTTGCCTTCAAATTCTTCAAACATCTCAGCGGGGTTTTTGCCAAGAATATTAACCAGCACATTAAGGCGGCCGCGGTGGGCCATGGCCATAACAATTTCTTTACAGCCATACTCGCCAGAGCGGCGCACCAGGCAGTCCAGCAGCGGTATCAGGCTCTCACCCCCCTCGAGACCAAAACGCTTGGTCCCCGGATACTTAGAGTCGAGATGCTTTTCCAGACCCTCAGCCGCCGTCAGACGATTCAGGACATCAATACGAGCCTCATCACCATAGGTAGGCTTGGAGCGCACAGACTCAAAGCGCTGGGCCAGCCACTGCTTTTCAGCAAAGCTGGTGATATGCATAAACTCTGGCCCCAGATGGCCACAGTAGGTCTCTTCCAGAGTCTCGACAATCTCACGCAGAGTTGCCTCGGGCTTGCCCATATACAGGGGGCTGGTCTGGAAAGTGGTATCTAGGTCAGCATCGGTCAGGCCATGAAAGTGCAGATGCAAATCGGGCACATCCTCACGCACCATCAACCCCAGAGGGTCTAGACTGGCTTTCTGGTGACCGCGAAAGCGGTAAGAGCTAATTAGCTGCACCACCTTGACCTGCTTGCGCTCATGCTCAAGGTGGATACCACCGGAGCCTGGCGCTGGCGTTGGCCGAGCCTGGCGGCGGCCCAGCAGTTCAAAGTGTTGAATAATGGTGGCGTGGGAAATATCGGGAGTTACAGAACCATTGGTGCGGGGTAGAGAGTCAAAAAAACTGCTCCACTCCTCCGGCACGCTGTTGGGTTCGTGCAGATAGGTTTCGTAGAGTTCTTCGATGTAGGCGGCGTTTCCACCGGAAAAGTGGGAGGAGCGTAAAAATTGCTCCATTAAGCCCTCAGGCATTACTCATATTCCCCATTCAAATACTGTGTATTAGGCCATTTTCGACCGCGCGTATTCTAAACTGCATTTAGCAAAACGGCCAGTAAAAACTGGCCGTTTGGGGCTTTTAGCCTAGCAATCAAGACTAATCGGGTAATTAAGTCGCGCTTCTGATCAACATACTGCGAATATGCCCAATGGCCTTAGTCGGGTTCAAGCCCTTGGGGCACACCTGCACACAGTTCATAATGCCGTGGCAGCGGAAAACACTGAACGGATCATCAAGGTTAGCCAGGCGCTCTTCAGTGGCTGTATCGCGGCTATCAGCCAAAAAGCGGTAAGCCTGCAACAGACCAGAGGGGCCAATAAACTTATCCGGATTCCACCAGAACGACGGGCAAGCCGTTGAACAGCAGGCGCACAGAATACACTCATACAAGCCATCCAGCTTGGCGCGCTCTTCAGGAGACTGCAGACGCTCAATAGCCGGCGCCGGGTTGTTATTGATCATATAGGGCTGAATCTTCTCGTACTGGGCGTAGAACTGGCTCATATCGATTACCAGATCGCGAATCACCGGCAGACCGGGCAGCGGGCGAATCACCAGCTTATTGCCCTTAACCGCCTCTGACAGCGGCGTAATACAGGCCAGACCGTTCTTACCAGAGATATTCACCCCGTCAGAACCGCACACGCCTTCGCGGCACGAGCGACGGAAAGTCAGGGTTGGATCTTCAGTCTTGAGCTTCTCAAGTACATCCAGAACCATCACATCTTTACCCTGGGTATCGACCTTAAAGTCTTGCATATAAGGCTCAGAGTCCACTTCAGGGTTGTAGCGATAAATACTTACATTCAACATAATTCAGTCAGCCCCTATTAATAGGTACGGATTTTAGGTTCAAAAGCTTCGCGGGTTTTCAGCGTAAAGTTTACGCCGCGCTTGCCCAGCGTCTTGCTCTCGGGGAAATACACCGAGTGGCACAGCCAATTCTCATCATCGCGCTCCTGAAAGTCTTCACGGGCATGAGCGCCGCGGCTTTCAGTGCGGCCTTCAGCAGAAATAGCCGTGGCTTCAGCAGTAGCAAATAGATTTTGCAACTCCAGAGCTTCAATGCGGGCCGTGTTAAAGGCATTGCTCTTATCTTCCAGCACCACATTCTCAATGCGCGGACGCAGCGCGTTAAGCTTCTCAATGCCCTCTTTCATAAAGTCACCGCGACGGAATACACCGAAGTAGTTCTGCATAATGGTCTGCAACTCAGCACGCAGCACAGAGGCTTTTTCGCCCCCTTCAGAAGTATTAATGCGGTTAAGACCAACCATAGCTGCTTCAATATCTGCTTCGCTGGCATCTTTCAGATTAATACCTTCGCGCAGCTGCTTCTCGATAAACATACCGGACGCGCGGCCAAAGACCACTAGATCCAGCAGCGAGTTACCGCCCAGACGGTTAGCGCCATGCACAGACACACAGGCCGCTTCACCACAGGCGTAAAAGCCTTCAATCACCTGGTCATTGCCATCTTTATCAATGGTCAGTGCCTGACCATCCACATTGGTGGGAATACCACCCATCATATAGTGACAGGTAGGTACCACAGGAATGGGTTCTTTGACCGGATCGGCATGGGCAAAGGTTCGGGATAGCTCAAGAATACCCGGCAGCTTGGCATTGAGAGTCTCTTCACCCAGATGATCCAGCTTCAGATACACATGGTCGCCATCGGGGCCACAGCCGCGGCCCTCCAGAATCTCCAGCACCATAGAGCGGGCAACCACATCGCGGCCAGCCAGATCTTTGGCATTGGGGGCATAACGCTCCATAAAGCGCTCGCCATCTTTATTAATTAAATAGCCACCTTCACCGCGACAGCCCTCAGTCACCAAGGTGCCTGCGCCGTGAATACCTGTGGGGTGGAACTGCCACATCTCAATATCCTGCACCGGGAAGCCCGCGCGCAGTGCCATGCCCACGCCATCGCCGGTACAGATATGTGCATTGGTAGTGGAAGCATAGATACGCCCTGCTCCGCCGGTGGCGAATACAGTGGCTTTGGATTTTACATACACCGTTTCACCGGTTTCGATATTGATAGCCACAACGCCAACCACAGCGTTATCCGCATTTTTAACAATATCCACCGCATACCATTCATTGAGGAATGTGGTTTCGTTTTTCAGATTGCCCTGATACAGAGTGTGCAACAGTGCATGGCCGGTTCTGTCTGCCGCCGCACAGGTGCGCGCCGCCTGACCGCCATTGCCAAAGTCCTTGGACTGGCCGCCAAAGGGGCGCTGGTAAATGCGACCCTCTTCAGTACGGGAGAAAGGCAGACCCATATGCTCCAGCTCAAAGATCGCCTCCGGGCCGGTCTGACACATATATTCAATGGCTTCCTGATCGCCAATATAGTCAGAGCCCTTAATAGTGTCATACATATGCCACTGCCACTGATCATTGGGGTCATCACTGGCAATCGCACAGGTAATGCCGCCCTGGGCAGATACAGTGTGGGAGCGAGTGGGAAATACTTTAGTAATTACTGCTGTCTTGTAACCAGATTGCGCCAGCTGCAGTGCCGCGCGCATACCAGAACCGCCACCACCGACGATAACGGCATCAAAACTCATCGTTCTAATGTTAGCCATGTAGTTAAATTCCCCAGAGGATATCGATAGCCCAGATCACGTAGAGCAAGGTAATTGCAATCATGCCTAGCTGAAAAAAGATACGGATCGCAGTGGCCTTTGGCCCAATCAGTCGCACCGTAATGTAATCGGTCAGCACACACCACATGCCAATCCAGGCATGAGCGGCAATACTGAGAATGGTAATCAGGCTAAACATACGCATAGGCAGCGAACTGTTTAACTCTGCCCACTGAGCGTAATTAAGATTTGGGTTGCCAATAAAGTAGCCAACAATAAACACCAGATAGGCGGTCATTACCCAGGCACTAATGCGCTGGATCATCCAGTCAGACAGGCCGCTGCGGCCCAGGCTTGTTACTGTAGTAACCATTAAAGAATCCACCATGTAATAAGAGCTATAGCAACAACAGCCAACACCACCGCAGCCCATGCACTGTTGCGGCCGCTGGCAAAGTCATCTTCACCGAATCCAAAATCCATAATCAGATGGCGGATACCAGCAATAGCGTGATAGGCCAGTGCAGCCAGGCTGCCCCAGATAATAAACTGACAGATCGGGTTGCTGAGCAACTGCCCCAGGTCAGCAAAGCTTTGCTCTGAGGCCAGGCTGCTTTCCAGCATCCACAGGAAGATGCCCACAGCAAAAAACATAATCACACCAGAGACGCGGTGCAAGATCGAAACATAGGAGGTAATTGGAAGCTTGATTGTTCCAATATCTAAATTGACTGGTCTTTTTTTATCCACGACAGGTAGTACCTTAAAAAGATGATCCGCATCAACGGAAATGGATTTAACTACTCTCTATAACGGTCAGAACCAGGATGGTCGTGCTCAGACCGGGACTTTGATGGCGCAGCAGTATAGTGGCCTGCAGGCTTAAATTCAATTCACAAAAGTTATAAACCCAATTAAAAAACTTTATACAACGGACCATTGCTTAAGCGGGTTTTAGTGACCAGTGGTCCGTAGTAAATTTCTGCACCACCAGCTTAGGCCCATCAGCATGGGAAAGATCATTTTATCGGTGAATAATCGCTATCTTTGACAGGCTTTAAGCCCTAATAACAGGCTCTTTTGGACATTTCAGCTATGGGTTTAAGTTGACAATTTAGCCTGAACATCTATGATTGCAGTCGTTTTTTCATCCGCATTCCACCAAGGTTTTTTCGAGGACCCAGTATGACCGATCGCAAAGCAACCCTGACTATCGACGGCGAAACACCCATTGAATTGCCCGTTCTTAAAGGTACCAGAGGGCAAGATGTTATCGACATAGGCACTCTTGGAAGCCATGGTTTTTTCACCTACGATCCAGGGTTCTCTGCAACCGCAGCCTGCCAGTCCGATATCACCTACATCGACGGCGACAAAGGCATTCTGCTGCACCGCGGCTACCCCATCGAAGAACTGGCGGAAAAATCAGACTATCTGGAAACCTGCTACCTGCTGCTGGAGGGCTCACTGCCCAATGCAGCGCAAAAATCAGAATTTGAAAACACCATTAAATACCACACCATGGTCAATCGTTCGGTAGAGCACTTTATCAGCGGCTTCCGCTACGATGCTCACCCCATGGCCATGCTCTGCGGCGTGGTGGGTGCCATGTCATCGTTCTACCATGACTCATTGGATATCACCAACGAAGAGCACCGCAAAATCTCAGCCCATCGCCTGATTGCCAAGATCCCCACAATCGCCGCCATGTGCCACAAACACTTTACCGGTCAGCCCTTTATCTACCCAGATAACAGCCTGTCCTACTCAGAAAACTTCCTGCATATGATGTTTGGCACCCCCTGCGAGCCCTACAAAGTAGAGCCTGCCATTGCCCGCGCCATGGACCGCATCTTTCTGCTGCACGCCGACCATGAACAGAATGCCTCCACCTCAACAGTGAGACTGGCCGGCTCCTCAGGCGCCAACCCATTCTCCTGTATTGCAGCTGGTATCGCAGCCCTCTGGGGACCGGCTCACGGCGGTGCCAACGAAGCCGTGCTGGTTATGCTCGAAGAGATTGGCCACGAAGATAATATTGAAGAATATGTCGCCAAAGCCAAAGACAAAAATGACCCATTCCGTCTCATGGGCTTTGGCCACCGCGTCTATAAAAACTACGACCCCCGCGCCACAGTAATGCGCGAGAGCTGCGACGAAGTGCTGGAAGTGATGGGCCTGCAAAACGACCCGCTGTTCCGCCTGGCCAAGAAGCTGGAAAAAATTGCCCTGGAAGACGAGTACTTTGTGTCCAAGAAACTCTACCCCAATGTAGATTTCTACTCAGGTATTATTCTAAAAGCGCTGGGTATTCCCGTAGAGATGTTTACCGTAATCTTTGCCACAGGCCGCACCGTAGGCTGGATTTCCCACTGGAACGAAATGATCACTCACCCGTACCGCATTGGCCGTCCACGTCAGCTGTACACAGGTGCAGATGTTCGCGATTACACGCCGGTTGAAGACAGATAAGTCTGACAATACGAGCATTAAAAAAGGCAGCCAAGGCTGCCTTTTTTATTATCTGCAAACTGCGACCCCTGCTGAACTAACCCTGAGTTTCAGCCACCCAGTCATCTACCAGATCTTCAAGAACATTGAGTGGCACAGCGCCATTGCTGAGCACCACCTCGTGATAACCGCGAATATCAAACTTGTCGCCAAGAGCAGCGCGGGCTTTTTCGCGCAGCTCCAGCAACTTAAGCATGCCCACCTTATAGGCTGTAGCCTGACCGGGCATAATCATATAGCGCTCAATCGCCTTGGTGTTGGCCTCCACAGAGCTGGAGGTATTGGCGGTCAGATAATCAATCGCCTGCTCTCGGGTCCAGCGCTTGTGATGCAGGCCAGTATCCACCACCAGCCGGCAGGCTCGCCAGATTTCCATGCTCAGACGGCCAAAATCTGAATAGGGGTTGCTGTACAGGCCCATCTCTTTGGGAATATATTCCGAGTACAGGCCCCAGCCCTCCGAGTAAGCCGTGTAGCCACCGTGGCGACGGAACATAGGCAGCCCCTGCTGCTCCTGCGAAATGGTGCCCTGCATATGGTGCCCGGGAATACCCTCATGGTAAGCCAGCGCCTCAAGGTCATAGGTGGGCATATCCTGCATGCGATAGAGATTGGCATAGTAGGTACCGGGCCGCGAGCCGTCCTCGGCAGGCCGCTGATAAAACGCCCGGCCCGCAGACTTTTCACGAAATGCCTCAACCGCCTTAACCTTTACCCGGGCCTTTGGCTTGGAATAAAACAGCTCATCCAGACGCTCCTCCATCTCGTCAATCACCCGGGCCGCCTCATCCAGGTAGGTCTGGCGACCCTCGTCAGTGTCAGCCAGATAAAACTGCGGGTCGGTGCGCATAAACGCAAAGAAATCCTGCAGATCACCCTCAAAACCCACCTGCTGCATAATATCGCGCATCTCATCGTGAATACGCGCCACCTCATCCAGACCCAGCTGATGGATTTGATCGGGGGTCATATCGGTAGTGGTCATACGCTTTAGCGCATTGACATAATAGGCAGCGCCATCAGGCAGGCGCCAGACCCCAAAGTTGCCCTCCGAGCGCTCGCCCAGAGCTTGCAGCGTCTCGATTAGCATCAGGTAAGCCGGCGCAAAATGCTCTGCCAGAGCCACACCCAGCTGGTCTACCAGAGCTGCCTTCGCAGCGGCATCCAGCTCAAGCTTGTCCAGCTTGCCTTTAAAGTCAGCCATCAGTGGGTTTTCACCACTGCCATCATTAATACCGGCAATAATATTCTGGCTATCACGAATGCTATGGGGGAACACAAACTTCGGCGCAATAATGCCCCTGTCGGCACGGATATTTAAATCCTCAATCACATGGCCCAGCACCTCAGGCACAGCGCGCACGCGGGCAATATAGGCCTCAGCCTCTTTCACATTGGCAATCAGATGCTGATTAATCAGAAAGCTGGGAATACTGGAGTGCACACCAAACATCTGATTGATCGGGTAGCCATGGTAGCGCCACCGAGTATCAGCCAGGCCATTCTCCAGGCGCTGCCTGTACAGCGTTAAACTCAGCGTCGCCGATGTATCCAATGCCTCGGCATCAATAGTCTCCAGCCTGGCCAAATGGCGCTTGCTCACCGCCACATTATGGTCAAACGCAGCCTGGGAGTAGTCATCCCACTCATCATAGCGCTCGCGCATACCCATATAGGCCATATACTCCGGGCTGTCTCTCAGGCTCTCCATAAACAGCTCATCGTAGACAGCGTTGGCACGCTCAGACTCGGTTTCGGAGGGAGCGCAGCCACCCAACATGATTAACCCGGCAAAAACAGCCGCAGACATGCAGAGCTTTGACCGGGCGCACGCAGAAGAAAATAGTTTAGCCACTCGATTGAAAATCAAATTGAAAGCCATATTGAAAACCATATTGAAACCCAATTAAAAATCCCAGCCGCAAAAAGTAGGCCCTAGCCGGCTGAACCGCCACAATGGTATACCCTTGCAGACAAAAAACCGTACCCCTTTCAGGTAGTCAAACAGGCGCCCTAAGCTAGCTCACCGGCCCGGAATGAAATCTAAACTCCGTATCTGGCTGCTCAATCAAGCGCTGCTCAGATTCAGCAAATACCGCAACCCGATCATCAATACCAGCATCGCCAGCAGCCTTTTGAGCCAGCTTTAAATAGTCCTGATAATGCCGCCCCTCAGACTTCAGCAACGAGGTATAAAATTCCTCCAGTTCATCATCCAGATAAGGAGCCAAACGCGCAAAGCGCTCGCAAGAGCGCGCCTCAATAAAGGCACCAATCACCAGCATATCCACCAATTTACCCGGATCATTGGCCCGCGCCTGCTCGCGCATACCAGCCGCATAGCGCGACGCCGAGATATGCAGATATTCAATATTGCGCCGCTTCATAATGGCAATCACCTGCTCAAAATGGCGCATCTCTTCCCGGGCCAGGCGCGACATCTTATTCAGCAGCTCAAAGTTATCTGTGTAGCGGTAGATCAGATTAAGCGCCGTGCTGGCAGCCTTTTTTTCGCAATTGGCATGGTCGATCAGCATTAGAGCCTGATTATCCAGAGCATTTTCCAGCCATTGATCTGGCGTGGCGCAGGGCAAAAACGCCTGGATTTCCTGCAGAGCGCCGGCAGTGGCAGATTGTTTTAAAGCGGTGGTCATAAATGTGGTTTATCTAATTAATTGGTCTTAACAGACGGCCATTATAGCCTTCTGCTGGCAAATAATGGCTATAACTGAATATTCTGTAAATAAACTACAGATTCACGTACAATCGCGCACCGAATCCAGTGGTCTATGCCGCTGCCGAATCCAACAATTTATTAAAGGAGAAGCACCCAGTGCTAGAAGCCTATCGCGCCCATGTCGCAGAACGCGCCGAACAGAATATTCCCCCCAAACCATTGGATCCAGAATGGACCGCAGGGCTGGTTGAGTTATTAAAAAACCCGCCAGCTGGTGAAGAAGAATTTCTGCTCGACCTGATAGCCAATCGCGTACCCCCAGGGGTAGACGAAGCCGCCTATGTTAAGGCCGGTTTTTTAAGCGCCATTGTCAATGGCGAAGCCTCATCTCCCCTTATTGATCGCAGCGCCGCAGTCACATTGCTAGGCAATATGCACGGTGGTTACAACGTGGCCACATTGGTTGCCCTGCTTGACGATGCCGAGCTTGCCGCCCAAGCCGCTGAAGAACTGAAAAGCACCCTTCTAGTATTTGACGCCTTCCACGATGTGGCAGAAAAATCCGATGCCGGCAACCAGCACGCCCAAGCCGTAATGCAGAGCTGGGCCGATGCCGAATGGTTCACCTCTAATGATGCGGTACCACAGAGCGTAAAGGTTACCGTGTTTAAAGCTACCGGCGAGATCAACACAGACGACCTATCCCCTGCCCAGGATGCCTGGTCGCGCCCCGATATCCCGCTGCACGCCCGCGCCATGTTCAAAATGACCCGCGATGGCATGCACCCAGAAGAGCATGGCGTCACCGGCCCCATGACTCAAATCGACGAGCTAAAAGCCCGCGGCCTGCCGGTTGCCTTTATTGGCGACGTGGTTGGAACCGGCTCATCTCGTAAGTCAGCTACAAACTCCGTACTCTGGTTTTTCGGCGAAGATATGCCCGGCGTACCCAACAAGCGCTCCGGCGGTATCTGCTTCGGCAGCAAAGTGGCCCCGATCTTCTTTAACACTATGGAAGATGCCGGCGCTCTGGTCTTTGAAGCCCCAGTGGACAATATTAACAATGGCGACGTAATCACCATCTTCCCCTACGACGGCAAAATTCTTAACGAAGCTGGCGAAGTGGTCTCAGAATTTGAGCACAAGTCAGAGGTGATTCTGGATGAAGTACAGGCCGATGGCCGTATCAACCTGATTGTAGGCCGTGGCCTCACCCAGCGTGCCCGCGAGCATATGGGTCTGCCTCCCTCAGATGTATTCCGCCAGCCAACCGCCCCAATTGAATCCGATGCCGGCTACACCTTGGCCCAGAAAATGGTCGGCAAAGCCTGTGGCGTCGAAGGCATTCGCCCCGGCACCTACTGTGAACCCAAAATGACCACCGTAGGCTCCCAGGACACCACCGGCCCCATGACCAGAGATGAGCTTAAAGATCTGGCTTGCCTGGGTTTCTCAACGGATCTGGTGATGCAGTCCTTCTGTCACACCGCGGCCTACCCCAAGCCCGTTGATATCGACACACAGCACAGCCTGCCCGACTTTATTATGAACCGCGGCGGTGTATCCCTGCGCCCGGGCGACGGCATTATTCACAGCTGGCTAAACCGTATGCTGCTTCCAGACACAGTGGGCACAGGTGGCGATTCACACACAAGATTCCCCATGGGTATTTCATTCCCCGGCGGCTCTGGCCTGGTAGCTTTCGCAGCCGCCACAGGGGTAATGCCTCTGGATATGCCAGAGTCTGTATTGGTGCGCTTTAAAGGCAAAATGCAGCCCGGCATCACATTGCGTGACCTGGTGCATGCCATTCCTTACTACGGCATTAAAGAAGGCTTATTAACCGTAGAAAAGAAAGGCAAAAAGAACTTCTTTAGCGGCCGCATTCTGGAAATTGAAGGCGAAGGTATTGAAGGTCTCACCGTAGAGCAAGCTTTTGAGCTCTCCGACGCCTCCGCCGAGCGCTCCGCTGCTGGCTGTACCATTAAGCTGAGTGAAGACTCCGTAGCCGAGTACCTCAACTCAAACATTACTCTGCTGCGCTGGATGATCGCCGAAGGCTATGGCGATGTGCGCACCCTGGAACGCCGCGTGCGCAAAATGGAAGAATGGATTGCAGACCCAACACTGATGTCAGCCGATGCCGATGCAGAATACGCCGCCGTAATCGAAATCGACCTGGCCGATATTAAAGAGCCCATCGTCTGCTGTCCCAACGACCCAGACGACGCCAAGCTGCTATCAGAAGTGGCTGGCGACAAAGTCGACGAAATCTTTATCGGCTCCTGCATGACCAATATCGGCCACTTCCGCGCCGCAGGCAAACTCCTCGACGAAGCCGGCTCCGTAGACGCCAGATTCTGGATCTGCCCGCCCACCCGTATGGACGCCCACACGCTAATGGAAGAAGGCTACTACAACATCTACGGCAAAGTCGGCGCCCGCACCGAAATGCCCGGCTGTTCACTGTGCATGGGTAACCAGGCACGGGTACTGGCTGGCGCAACCGTGCTGTCGACCTCAACTCGCAACTTCCCCAACCGTTTAGGTGATGGCGCCAATGTCTACCTCACCAGTGCCGAGCTGGCCTCGGTGGGTGGTATTCTGGGTCGCCTGCCAACGCCGGCTGAGTATATGGAATACGCGACCAAGATTGACTCCATGTCTGATGAGATTTATCGCTATATGAACTTTGATCAGATTGAGTCATTCCAGAAATCAGCCGAGGAAGGCAAACTGATTGCGGCAGAGCAGATTGTAGAAGTCAGCTAAACTGACTTTTAAGCTCAATTAAAAAACCCCGCTTTTGCGGGGTTTTTTATTGTCAGAAATACAGGCCAAGCTGCCACAGCCTTTTCGGCTCTAATAAAGCACCTACAACCTCAAAACTATTTATTTACCCCCGTCTTTAATCAAGAATAGCCGCTTCATTTAAGGGGTACCATAAGCCGTGTACAGACTGACAAATAACAGCTATCAATCACTACCTAACCTAACCAGTATGCGCCGGTCTCTTGGCATAATATTTATAGCGACCGCGCTAAGCGCCTGTGGCGGTGGCGGCGGATCAGCAGCCCCGACACCAACCCCAATCCAGTTAGATTATGTCCCAGTCGCCATCGACGATACCTACAGCATTGACCAGGATACAGAGCTCAATGCCGATCTCAGCAGCAACGACAATGGGTTGCGAGATACCCCGGTAACCTATAGCCTGGAAAGTGCAGCCACCCATGGCACTGCCACAGTTAATGCCGATGGCACCGCCACCTACAGCCCCAATAGCGGCTACAGCGGCAGCGATAGCTTCAGCTACACAATAGTGGATACAGACGGTGACAGCGCCACAGCAACGGTTTCAATCAGCGTTACGCCCGACAGCAGCGCCTCCACCTGGCCCGCAGTTAACTCCGTGGTAACCGAGGATGTGGATGCAGCAGTGGCGATTATTTTGGCCGATATGACCCTGGCCGAAAAAGTGGGCCAGATGGTACAGGCAGAAATCAGCCAGGTAACCCCAGCCCAGGTACGCGACTATAACCTAGGCTCAGTGCTCAATGGCGGCGGCTCCTGGCCCAATGGTAAAAACTCCAGCCTGGCCGACTGGGTGAGCCTGGCAGACAGCCTGTACCAAGCCAGCACCGACACCAGCGATGGCGGCGTGGGCGTGCCAGTGATCTGGGGCACAGACGCAGTGCACGGCCACAACAATGTGATTGGCGCCACCATCTTTCCCCATAATATAGGCCTGGGCGCCACCAACAACCCCAGCCTAATGCGCCAGATTGGCGAAGCCACCGCCCTGGAAGTGGCGGCCACAGGTATAGACTGGGTATTTGCCCCCACCCTGGCCGTAGTGCGCAACGACAGCTGGGGACGCACCTACGAGGGCTACTCCGAAGACCCGGAAATCGTCAAAGCCTATGCCGGAGAGATAGTCACCGGCTTGCAGGGTGATGCCAGCGACCGCTTTGGCCCAGCCCATGTGATAGCCACCGCCAAACACTTTATTGGCGATGGCGGCACCCAAAACGGCGTCGACCAGGGCAACACCGTGGTCACCGAAGCCGAGCTGCGCGATATCCATGGCCAGGGCTACTTCACCGCCCTCGCCGCCGGCGCCCAGACCGTAATGGCCTCCTACAACAGCTGGAACGGCTCAAAGCTCCATGGCAATGACTACCTGCTAACCGACGTGCTAAAACAGCAGATGGGCTTTGACGGCTTTGTAATAGGCGACTGGAACGGCCATGGCCAGGTGCCCGGCTGCGGCGACACCCAGTGCGCCCAGGCGATTATGGCCGGTGTAGATATGATAATGGTGCCCTATGCCTGGCAAGAGTTTATAGCCAACACCATAGCCCAGGTAGAGAGCGGCACCCTGCCCCTGTCGCGCATTGACGACGCGGTAACCCGCATTCTGCGCGTAAAACTGCGCGCTGGTTTCGCCGACAAAGTAAAACCCTCGGCACGCACCCATGCCAACAACAGCGCACTAATCGGCGCAGCGGCTCACCGTGCGATTGCCCGCCAGGCCGTGCGCGAATCGCTGGTACTGCTAAAAAACAGCGACAACCTACTGCCCCTGGCACCCAATAGCAACGTACTGGTAGCCGGCAGCGGCGCCAATGATATAGGCCAGCAGAGCGGTGGCTGGACCATTACCTGGCAGGGTACCGGCAATAGCAACAGCAACTTCCCCGGCGCCACCTCCATCTATGCCGGCATAGAGTCCGCCGTAACCGCCGCAGGCGGCACCGCCCGCCTTAGCGCCAATGGCAGCTTTAGCGGCACAGCCCCAGATGTGGCCATAGTGGTATTTGGCGAATCACCCTATGCCGAAGGCGTAGGCGACTTAACCAGCCTCGAGTACCAGCCCGGCAATAAATCAGACCTGGCCCTGCTGCAGTCACTGCGCGACCAGGATATACCAGTGGTATCTATCTTCCTGACCGGCCGCCCGCTGTGGGTCAACGCCGAGCTTAACGCCTCCAACGCCTTTGTAGCTGCCTGGCTGCCCGGCACCGAGGGCGCAGGTGTGGCCGACGTAATATTTAAAACCCCCGCCGGCGCCACCAACCATGAGTTTAGCGGCAAGCTGTCTTTCTCCTGGCCCAACAGCGCCAGCCAGCTGGCCGTCAACCGCAACGACAGCAGCTACGACCCCCTATTTGCCTACGGCTTTGGCCTAAGCTACCAAGACACAGACACATTGGGCGACAACCTCGACACCTCCGGCAGTGGTGGCGGCCAGTCTGACAGCATATTCTCAGTACCAGGCACCATAGAAGCCGAACTCTACGCCGCCATGAGCGGCATCCAAACCGAAGCCTCCACCGACAGCGGCGGCGGCACCGGCGGCGGCAGAAATATTGGCTACGTAGATACCGGCGACTGGCTGCAGTACAACATAGATGTGCAGACTCCCGGCAGCTACCTTATCGAATACCGCGTGGCCAGCGAACTCGGCAGCAGCGGCTTTGCAACATTGGTAGATGGTATAGAGCTAGACCGCCAGTCAGTGCCCAACACCGGCGGCTGGCAAAACTGGGTAACCCTGAGTGCGACTATTGACTTGCAGGCTGGGGAGCAGACATTGCGGATTAATGCGGTGGGGCCCTCTTGGAATATGAATTGGGTGCGGTTTTCGGTGAGTAATTAGCAGTCGTAAAAATACAGGGCTTTTCAAAAATATCCCTAGATGACCAGCCGTGCAATATTCTCCTCCATCTTATGCTCGGTGTTCTTCATCTTATCCAATTGATTCGCCAGCCCTTTCTTTATGATAAGTGCACAATAGCTTGATTGATAAGGGCTGAGACCCTTCGGCTTTGCTCAGGATGACAGGCCTGCGGGCTTACTGGTGTAGCAACAGGGATGTATCATTAAGAGCTAGCCTTTAGCCGGGCAGTCAACCCGGCCTCTTCTCAACTCAATGTCAGTGTTTCTAGCTCGTTAATTCCCCAACCCAACACTTCTTTTTTCAGCCAAAATATAGTCATTACCATCAGCAATTAACCAAAACTCTGTGCTTACCACTTGGCCATCAATAGGCTGGCTCAAAGCATCAGGGTTAAGCGTCATGGTATTTTGATTGCTGGTCATGGTGAGTTCGCCATGGCTGGTGGCGACCCATTGGCCATTGCTATTGTAGCCCCGCACCTCGTACAGCAGCTCGAGGCTTTGCATAGCTATGCCGCTGCGGCTGATGCTGATATTGCTGCCGCTGCTCTCTACACTGACTTCCACCAACTCATCCAGCAGGCCTTTGGCGGCTTTGATGCGCACCGGGTTGATGCCCAGCATATAGGCGTTATCGCCGTCGTACATACTGAAATCGCTGATATAGAAACTGCCTGTGCTGTCCCAGCTGTCGTAGCCGGTAATAAATGCTTCGGCGCCGGAAATGGGATCCAGCTCATTGATAACCATCAGCTCATAGGAGTTGCCTGTGGCTATATCGTACTCGTAGATCGCATTATCTCTGGCGCCATCACTGAGTCCGATATAAATCTTTTCGCCGTCGGCACTTAGCTGAAATACCCAGGTTTTTAAGCTGCTTGAGAAATCTGGGCGGCCTATAAACTGCCAGCTGGCGGCGGCGTCGTTGAATCTGTATATATTGCCTTGGTCATCGCTGGTGTAGAGGTTTTGGTGGCGGCGATCCCACTGCCCTACCTCCATGGCGTTGGGGCCCTGCAGGCTAAAGGTTGGCAGTTCGCCAAAGCCTGTTTGCGGGTCGTAGTACCAGACATGGTCAAATACGCTGGCGGGCTCGCCCTGATTCCACTGGTTTCTGGAGGAGCCACCGGTAATATAAACGCGGCCTCGGGAGTCAACCCACATAAAGCGGTTGCTGTAGAAGAAGTTCTGCCAGGCGCTGGGCTTGCCCAGCACTGTGGTGGTGCCTGCGGCTATATCGTAGCGCACCAGTTTATTTTCCGGGATGGACATACCGTAGAGCAGGTTGTTTACCGGGTCTTTTTGAATGCTAACAATCTGTATCTGCTCGGCGCCTACTCCGTTGGGCTCGCTGGCGCTGAGGTCTGTAAAGCTGCCGTCTTGTGACTGGTAGCCATACCAGTGGAAGCCTCTGGTGTTCTGAAAGCTATAGTTCATATCTGAGCTATCTAGGGTGGCCACATAAACTGTGCCATTGTGGTCCAGGGGCCGAGTGTGGAATTTCTCGGCACTTTCATTGGTCTGCCAGTTATTGGCAGCCTCTGAGGCGGATTTGGCATCGCCCACCCAGCGCAATGTGTTGTCATGCTGATACATTCTGTAAAGCATGGAATTGGTCTGGTGGTCATGGCCGGAAATATAGATCTCGCCATTGGCGTCGGAGCCTACCGCCAGCCAGCTCTGGTCTGGGCGCGAGCCATCCGGGGCATCGGGCATTTGCCAGATATTAACGCCATCGATAGCGCCGGCTCGGGCATCATCGTAGGGTACGGTAATGACTTCTGGTTGCTCTGGCTCTTCGGGTTGCTCTGGTTCATTGGGACTGTTATCTACTGGTGCCTGGGGACTGTCACTACTACTGTCACTGCCACCACCGCCTCCGCCACAGGCTGCAAGCAAGCTGACTAGCATAATCAGAATAATTTTGGACATACTGAAAGAACGCCCGGTTAGGGGCTCTGCGTCTTTGCGGGGCATAAATATTTTCTCTTTTAATTATATTGGGTATTACTGCATATAGCCGAGGCCTTTCAGCCCTCATCACACATACTCTTAATCACAGCCTTAAAGGTTCTGTCCAACTCTGAATGCTTGAGTTTCTGGCTAACCGCTGTGACCGTCGACAGCAGGGATGCTGTCGCAGAGCCTACATGGACGACATACATGCATGTATTAGTGTCGCCAGAGGCAGGATGCCAGGCCTTGGGCCTGTCACATATAGGCGTTACTGGTATCTGTATGGTCGGTCATATCCCTAACGCCTTTCAGCTCGGGAATCTTTTCCATCAGGGTTTTTTCGACGCCCTCTTTAAGGGTAAGACTAACTGCGGAACAACCCTGACAGCCGCCACCAAACTCAAGTACCGCTATACCATCGGCCATTTCTGAGAGTGACACCACACCACCATGAGAGGCTAAACCGGGATTGATATCGTTATACAGCAGATAGTTAATCTTATCTTCGATGGGGCTATCGTCAGTGACATTGGGTAGTCTTGAGTTGGGGGCGCGGATGGTTAGCTGGCCACCAAACTTATCTTCGGCAAAATCGACCTTGGCTTCGTCCAAAAAAGGAATACTGCGCTGCTCAAAGTAGGCGTTAAAGGCCTCGTATTCCACTACCAGGTCTTCTTCGTTGTGCTCGCCGGGGCGGCTGTAGGCTATGCAGGTCTCTGCTTTGGGGGTTCCCGGGTCGCTGACAAACATGCGCACGCCTATGCCTTCGCAGTTTTGTTTTTCCAGCAGACCAGCTAAATAGCCCTGGGCAGATTCTGTGATGGTGACATTAAGCATAGCGGGTTCCTGAACCTTAATTATCTGTAAGAGAGATCCTGAGACGAGCTCAGGATGACTGGCAACTAATGATGGTAGTATTTTACGTTATTCGGGGTTATAGGCAAAAGCTTCTTTTGTTTTTAAGGGTCGCTTTTTAAAATATATTTGGTATGATGCGCATCCATCAAAATATTTTGATACAGCAGACAAATTAAGGCGTACACAAGCATTATGGTTGATAAAATTACACAGGCGGCCCAGCAGCGTATTCTGGTTTTAGATGGCGCCATGGGTACTATGATCCAGCGTCATACCCTGGAGGAAGCCCATTTCCGTGGTGAGCGTTTTGCTGACTGGCATACAGACCTAAAGGGCAACAATGACCTGCTGAGCCTGACTCAGCCGGATATTATCTGCGATATCCACCGCGCCTACCTTGAGGCCGGTGCTGATATTATTGAGACCAATACCTTTAACTCCACCCAGGTGTCTCAGGCGGATTACCAGATGGAGTCTATCTCCCGGGAGATTAATGTCGCCTCCGCCAAGCTGGCTCGCGTGGCTGCCGATGAGTTCTCGACTCCAGAGCGCCCGCGCTTTGTGGCCGGTATTCTGGGGCCCACCAGCCGCACTGCCTCGCTATCGCCAGATGTCAATGACCCGGGCGCGCGCAATGTGACCTTTGATGAGCTGGTGGACAACTACACCGAATCAACCCATGCCCTGATTGAAGGCGGTGTGGATCTGATTATGGTGGAGACTATTTTCGATACATTAAATGCCAAGGCGGCACTATTTGCGGTGCAGCTGGTGTTTGAAGAGCTGGGCTCTGAGCTACCTATTATGATCAGTGGCACTATTACCGATGCCAGTGGCCGTACGCTGTCGGGTCAGACGCCTGAGGCATTTTGGAACTCGGTGCGCCACAGCAAGCCGGTCAGCATTGGTCTGAACTGTGCCCTGGGGCCCAAAGAGCTGCGCCCTCACCTGCTGGAAATCTCTAATGTGGCCAACACCATGGTCAGTGCCCACCCTAATGCCGGGCTGCCCAATGAGTTTGGTGGCTATGATCTGGATGCGGCCAATATGGCCGAAACAGTGGCGGAGTTTGCCAGTGCTGGGCTGCTAAATATTGTTGGCGGCTGCTGTGGCACTACACCCGAGCATATTCGCGCTATTGCCGATGCGGTGTCGACTATTGCGCCCCGTCAGGTGCCAGAGATTGCGCCGGCCTGCCGTTTATCTGGCCTTGAGCCCTTTACCATTAAAGAAGATTCGCTGTTTATCAATGTGGGCGAGCGCTGCAATGTCACCGGCTCGGCAGTGTTTAAGCGGTTAATTCTTGAAGAAAACTACGATGCTGCTCTGGAGGTTGCCCGCCAGCAGGTGATTAATGGCGCGCAGATTATCGATGTAAATATGGATGAAGGCATGCTTGAGTCATTGCCTGCCATGGTTAAGTTTTTAAATCTGATCGCCAGCGAACCGGATATTTCCCGGGTGCCGATTATGGTCGACTCCTCAAAATGGGAGGTGATTGAAGCGGGTCTTAAGTGCATTCAGGGCAAGTCGGTGGTTAACAGTATTAGCCTTAAAGAAGGCGAAGCCGAGTTTATTGAAAAGGCCAGCCTGTGCAAAAAGCATGGCGCGGCGATTGTGGTGATGGCCTTTGATGAAGACGGCCAGGCGGATAATATTGAGCGCCGCAAGCAGATCTCCCAGCGCAGCTACGATATTTTGGTCAATCAGGTTGGCTTCCCTGCTGAGGATATTATTTTTGACCCCAATGTATTTGCGGTGGCCACGGGCATTGAAGAGCACAATCGCTATGGTCTCGACTTTATTGAGGCCTGCAGCTGGATTAAAACCAACCTGCCCCATGCGCTGATCAGTGGCGGTATCTCTAATGTGTCGTTCTCGTTCCGCGGCAATAATCCGGTGCGCGAGGCTATTCACTCGGTGTTTCTCTACCATGCCATTCGCGAAGGCCTGACCATGGGCATTGTTAATGCCGGCCAGTTGGCAGTGTATGACGAACTGCCGGAAGAGCTGCGCCAGGTGGTAGAAGATGTGGTGTTATTCCGCACGCCCGAGGGTACAGAAAATCTGCTGGCCATTGCCGATAAATACCGCGGTGATGGCTCGACTCAGGCCAAGACTGAAGACTTAAGCTGGCGTGAGGGCAATGTAAACCGCCGTCTTGAGCATGCGCTGGTTAAAGGTATTACTGCCTTTATCGAAGAAGACACCGAAGAAGCCCGCCAGCAGGCCGACCGCCCCTTGCATGTGATTGAAGGTGCATTGATGGACGGCATGAATATTGTTGGCGACCTGTTTGGCTCGGGCAAAATGTTTCTGCCTCAGGTGGTGAAATCTGCCCGGGTTATGAAACAGGCAGTGGCCTATTTGCAGCCCTTTATTGAAGATGAAAAAGATGAGGCCGCCAGCACCAATGGCAAAATCCTGATGGCCACGGTTAAGGGCGATGTGCATGATATTGGCAAAAATATTGTCGGCGTGGTGCTGCAGTGCAATAACTACGAGGTGATTGACCTGGGCGTGATGGTGCCTGCGCAAAAGATTTTGGATGCTGCCATAGAGCACAATGTGGATATTATTGGTCTGTCTGGCCTGATTACTCCCTCTCTGGATGAGATGGTGACTCTGGGCAAGGAGATGCAGCGCCAGGGCTTTACCGTGCCCCTAATGATTGGCGGTGCCACCACCTCCAAGGCCCATACTGCAGTTAAAATTGCCCCGGGCTATACGAACAATCAGGCCATCTATGTGTCTGATGCCTCTCGTGCTGTGGGTGTGGCCAGCAAGCTAATCAGCAAAGAGAGCCGCGATGGGTTTATCGCCGAGATACAGCAGGACTACGATGCAGTGCGACTGCGCACGGCCAATAGAACCCCGCGGGGAACGCTGTTTGCCTATTCTGATGCGGTTAAACAAAAGCCACAGCTTAACTGGCGTGACTATCAGCCGGAGATTCCCAATACTCTGGGCGTGACTGTGCTGGATGATTACCCATTGGAAACTCTGGTGCCCTATATTGACTGGACGCCATTCTTTATTACCTGGGATCTGGTGGGCAAGTACCCGAAGATTCTAAATGATGAGGTGGTGGGCGAAGCGGCGCAGAATCTATTTGATGATGCCCAAAAGCTGCTCAAGGATATTATTGATAATAAGCGTCTTACTGCCCGCGCGGTGTTTGGCCTGTGGCCCGCCAACACGGTTAACCATGATGATATTGAAGTCTATGCAGAGGACGGCTCAACCGCCGCCACATTGCACCAGATTCGTCAGCAGATTCAAAAGCCTGGCGCCAGTGAAGAGCTGGCCTCGCTGGCCGACTTTGTGGCCCCCAAAGAGTTTGGTACCAGCGATTATATTGGCGCCTTTGCGGTCACCACTGGTATAGGTGCTGATAAGCTGGCTGACGCCTACGAAGCTAAGCACGATGACTACAACTCTATTATGGTCAAGGCCCTGGCAGACCGTTTGGCCGAGGCCTTTGCCGAGCATCTGCACCATCGTGTGCGCCGCGAGTACTGGGGCTATGCCGCCGACGAGGCGCTGGATAATGAGGCGCTGATTAAAGAGAAGTACCGCGGTATTCGCCCGGCGCCCGGCTACCCTGCCTGCCCGGATCACACCGAGAAAGGCACGCTGTTTAAGTTGCTGGATGTGGAGAACAATATTGGCCTTGAGCTGACCGATAGCTATGCCATGAGCCCGGCTGCAGCGGTGAGTGGCTGGTACTTTGGTCACCCGGATGCCAGGTATTTTAATACAGGTAAAATCGATAAGGATCAGGTAGAATCGCTGGCCCAACGCAAAGGGTTTTCACTACCTGATATGGAGCGTTGGCTGACCCCTATTCTTAATGATTGATCAATAGCGAAGGCTTGATGAACGATAAAACCTCTGAACAGAAACCCGCAAAGCCTGGCCTGGGCTCGCTGGTAAAAAGTATTTTAGCTGCGGCTATTGGTGTGCAGACGGATAAAAACCGTGAGAAGGATTTTGCTCAGGGTAATCCGCTGGCGTTTATTATTGGCGGCTTTGTTTTTACTGCGCTGTTTATTCTGACCATCGCCATGATTGTGGGATTTGTGACTAGGTAGCTGTTGGGTTGTGGCTGGGGGAGACCCTTCACTGCGTTACAAAGTCCTCCGCACCCAGCTCAACTATTGTTTCTGCACCCTGTTGCAATGAAGCCAAATAAGCATTGTTACGCGTCAGAATCTGCGTGGCAAAAAATCTCGCTGTGGCTATCTTTTGATTGTAGTAACGATCATCAGCCCCAGCATCCAATTCTCGCTGCGCTGCAATGGCCAGCTTGGTCAGCAGCCAGAAGGATACTGAGTTGCCAAATAGCATCATATAGTTGTAGGCCACGGCCGGTGACTGCTCTGCATGACCCAGAACATAGGCCAGTGCTGTGCGGCACTGTTCAAGAGCCATCTCCAGCGACTTAATCAGGCTAGCTATCTGCAGTGAATCAGTTTTGCAGTCACTGAGGGTGGCCGCCATCTCTGCCAATAGCTCATTGACTGCTTCACCACCGTCGCGCAAACATTTGCGACCAATAAAGTCGAGGGCCTGAATACCATTGGTACCCTCATAAATCGGCAAAATTCTGGCATCGCGCATATGCTGGGCAGCGCCGGTCTCTTCGATAAAGCCCATGCCGCCGTGCACCTGCACACCCAGCGAAGTGGACTCCATGGACGATTCTGTGCACCAGCCTTTTACCAGCGGTGTTAGTAACTCAACGGCTCTGGCGCTTTTGGCGCGCACCTGCTCGTCGCTGTGGTGATGGCTGCGGTCTTCGTTGGCGATTGCGTGAAACGATAAGGCACGGCCTGCTTCGGTTAGCGCGCGCATCTGCATTAGCATACGCTTTACATCTGGGTGATGAATAATGGGCGCCTTGCCTTCAATACCTGCAACCTTGCCCTGCACTCGTTCCGAGGCATAGGCAACAGCCTGCTGATAGGCGCGCTCGCCAATACCAATACCCTGGTGACCTACAGATAGCCGGGCATTATTCATCATGCTGAACATGCACATCAGACCCTGATTTTCTGGCCCTACCAAGTAACCCACTGCCCCGCCCTGGTCACCAAACTGCAGGGTGCAGGTTGGGCTGCTGTGAATACCCAGTTTGTGCTCGACACCTACAGGTTTTACATCGTTGCGCTCGCCCGGGCTGCCGTCGGCATTAATTAGATATTTGGGTACCAGAAATAGCGAGATGCCCTGATTGCCCGCCGGGGCATCCGGGGTACGTGCCAGCACCAGGTGAATAATATTTTCTGCCAGGTCGTGGTCGCCCCAGGTGATATAAATTTTCTGGCCGCTAATTAAAAAGTGGTCGCCCTGGGGAACGGCTTTGGTTTTTACTGCCGATAGATCTGTACCCGCCTGAGGCTCGGTAAGGTTCATGGTGCCAGACCAGACACCGGAAATTAGATTGGACAGGTAAGTGTCTTTTTGCTGGTCGGAGCCATACAGGTTTAATGCATGAATAACCCCACGGGTTAGCATGGGCAGCAGGCTAAAGCCCATATTGGCGGACTGCAGCATCTCTTGCACAGCCACATCTACTACGCCGGGAAAACCTGCGCCATCATATTTTGGGTTACCGCTGATACCACACCAGCCGGCCTCAACCATCTGCTGATAGGCCCCGCCCAGCATGGGGGCGGTAATGACCTGGCCATCTTTTAGGTGAGCTGGCTGGGTGTCTGCTTCCCAGTTGCTGGGGGCCACTTCCTGCTCAAAAAATTTGGCGGCTTCGGGAATAATGGCCTCAACCATATCGCTGCCCACATCCTGGTAGCCGGGCATTTGGCAGTGCTCTTCATAATTAACCAGCTCTTGAAATAGAAACGAGAACTCTTTTTGCGGCGCTTTATAAACAGACATTGGGTGTTTTCCTCAGGTTCAGTCGGTCATCAGAGACGACTCAGTGGTCGGCTTCGGTGGGCAGAATAATCCCCTGCAGCCAAGACTGTAAACCTATAACAATGACCAATTGGTCTATGGCCCTAGGGAAAGCCAGGGCCTTGACACAGCGTTGCTTTAGCTGGCCTGAGGGCCTGGATTATAGGATGGCCGGGTGACCGAGTAGGCCCAGTAGAAAAACACAAACTGGAAGGCCAGACGCACATAGAGCAGTGCTACTGGAATATCTGGAAACGCCTGTGGACTGATGGCCATATAGATATTGGCGGGATATACCGCCACTAATAAGGCCACTAAACCCCAGCCAGCAATTTTGCGCAGCTGGGGGATCAGGACGCAGACACCACCCAGAATTTCAAAAACGCCGCTGATATAGACCGCCTCTGCATGCAGGGGAAATGAGGGCGGCATAATATTGAGGTAGAAATCTGGGTTTACAAAATGGTCGACACCCACATTGATAAAAAACCCGGCCAGACCGAATAGAACAAGCTTTTTCCACCAGCCAGCTGGCAGTTGCATTGCATTAAAAAGATTTGTGATAACTGCCATAGGTCTGAGCCCTGCTCTTATTTAAGGTTATTTTATTGGGGACTTTTGGATTAGAGCTGGTTTTACATCACGTCAACTGAGCCATGCTCTTGCAACAGCCTGACTGCTATGGCCCGCTGTTCTGCTGGCATATCCACATTGGCACAGAGGCCATTGTTCCAGCTTCTGTAGGCCTCTGGGTCTGCATTGCCCACGTTGGTAAAGGTTTCCCAGGCGATATAGCAGCGCTCTAAATCAGAGGGCTCAGAGCTGGAAGCCATTTTGTTCAGCAAGGACTCTACGTTGTCTTGCTCGAGATCCATGCGCAGGGCATCGTCTTTATCCAGGCGCAGAAACTGGGGATTGGCGGTGGTGAACTTTTGCCACTGCAGTGGTTTTTCAATATCCGGTCTGGCGCTCTTGGCGAGGTTGCTCCAGGCGGTCATCACTGTGCTCTCCATTTGATCTCGGGCCTCGGTTTCCGGGTACACATAGGCCGAGATGGGGCCGTAGGTAAAGTTGCCAGTCACAAAGGCGATATCTGTGCCATGGGCAGCGCCAAACAGATTGGGAAAGTCGATTAGCATTGAGCTTTCTTGATGGTCCCAGTCGAACTGATAGGCATAGAGGTCTGTGTAGCCTGCGGACTCCATGGCCGCCAGTGGCTGGTCCACGCCCTTGATTTTCCAGGCATGGGATCTGGTGCGCACCCAGAGATCGTAGAGATCCTGGTCTTTTACGGTAACCCGGGGCGGCAGAAACTTGCTGAGAATATAGCTGGTGTCCATAAAGTAGCGGTGCAATGCCAGCCACAGTGATACCTCGTCTTTGGTGGCACCGGCAATTACCGGAATATTTTTGGCATATTGCGGATTGGCCAGGGCTCCCAGTATGCCCTCTTCCGGGATTATCAGACCGTCGACAGTGGCCAGGGGCATGCTATCGAAGTCGAGATCACCGGTCTGATAGAGGCTCATAAACTCAATGGCGTCTATGGCTTTTAATACACTGCGCAACTGTTGAGGGCTGTATTCCGACTGGGGTCTGTCGACCAGTTTATTGGTGATTTGCCAGCTGCCCCGGGCAATCAGGCTATTGGCGCCATTTTTGTTATAGGCATCCCGGGCTGATACTTCCTGAGTGTAGCCGGACTGGGATATAGCTTTGTGGAAAAGCCCCTGGGCCTGTGGCGAGGCCAGCAGGGCCAGCACATTGTGGCCACCGGCGGACTCACCAAAGATGGTGACATTGCTTGGGTCACCGCCAAAGCGAGCGATATTTTGCTGTACCCATTTTAGGGATTCAATAATATCCAAAAGCCCAAAGTTGCTGGTTTTATCCAGCCCCTGCTGCAGGTCCTGAATGGCGGGGTGGGTAAACCAGCCCAGGGCACCCAAGCGATAGTTAACTGCCACCACCACCACATCTTTGCGGGCTACCAGTTTGTCATATTGGTAATAGTCTTTAAGGCCGGAGGTATTGCCGCCGCCGTGAATCCACAGCATGACTGGGTAGTTGCGACTGGCGAAGTCGGCCGGGGCCTTGATATCCAGATACAGGCAGTCTTCACTACCGACCATACCTTCGCCGCTAACGCCGGCGTAACGACTGGCTTTTTGCACGCAGGAGGTGTCGTCGCGCTCGACGATAATCTGCTCTGGGGCCTGTAACTCGCGGGGGGCTCTCCAGCGCAGGTCGCCAACTGGCGGCTGGGCATAGGGAATATCAAACCAGGACACCACTGCGGACGGCGCGCTAAACGATTGCCCCTGGGTGATTCCTGTTGAGGTGCTGAGTCTGTGCTCTGAGAGCCGCTGTGCCAAGGGATCTGGGGTGCCAAACAGGCTGCAGGAAGACACAATAGCGGTGCAAAGCAGGAGGCTGAGAAGGCTGACTATCTGTTTCATAACTGGCTCTTTTTATGCTGTTTTTATTGTTTTTGGGCGACGCCATTACAGCTTGGTATATGACTCTGTTTACGAGTACAGGCACCTAAAAGATCACAAAATTATCAGCGATAAAAATTGATAAACCAGGCCGGGCAATGGCTTGTTGCCAATGTCCCGACCCAGTCAATCAACCAGGAAACAACCCCAAACTAGTGATTACTCTCCCTTTACTGCTTTTTACTACTTACTACTTCTTACTACTACTTGCTACTTCACTCCCTACCTGCTGTTGCTAATAAGTTGTCCGCTAGCCGCTATATGCAGCATGCCACCGGGTTGGAATTTGCGCAGCTATCTGTGCCCATGGCGCCCTCGGCACTCACTACCAGGCCCTGAGAGCCGCCGTTGTAGCCGTTGCAGCTTAGCTTGCCCGAGCCGTAAGCCTGGCCGGTGATGCTGTCGCGAATCTTGGAATTGCTGGCACTGAGGGTGCTGGCCAGTAGCCAGGCGCTGCCTGAGAGGTTGGCTGCCGCTGCGTTGTAGCTAGAGTTGGCGTACTCTTCAGAACTGCAGACTTTGGCGCCGGAGAATGTCGCATCGCAGGCTGCCTGCAATCGGCGCAGGCCCTGGTCACCGGCCTCGGAGTCGGCGGAAAAGCCCTGAAAAACTACCTTGGTTGATCCGGCTTCAATGGCATCAAGTCGGGCGTCGTTATCATTGACCGCGGTCTCAATCACCGTGAAGTTTTGATTTACAGCTGAGGCGCTGGTGGTATTTCCCGCAGAAAAACTATTGGGAATTGTCAGGTCTCCAGCATCGACTATTGAGCTCAGCGTTAACAGGGCTGTGGCGATTATTAGTTTTAACATGGTATTGCTCCTTGCGTAACATTGGTTATTTCCATTCCTTTGCTCCCCATAGATCAGTATTCCAAATACTCACCTCTTCCTCTTCCTCTGCCCCCCAAACAGTATTGGCCCATGAATCTGTATCAAATTTGTCTTCCGCGCTGCGGCTGGCGTCCAGCGGATAGGCGTCTTCAGTGTCAGCTACCCCGTCGCCATCATCGTCTGTATCTGTATTATTGCCCAGGCCATCGCCATCTGTATCCAGCGACTCGGCGGGATTGGAAGGAAAGGCATCCTGAGAATCTGGCACACCATCGCCATCATCATCGGTATCGGTGTTATCACCTATGCCATCTGTATCTGTATCCAGACTCTCGCTGAAGACTGTGGGAAAGGCATCAAAAGTATCCAGTACACCGTCGTTATCGGAGTCGTCGTCGAGAATATCTACCAGGCCATCGCCATCGGTATCCGGAAAACCCTCGGCCTGAATATTGGCAAATAAACTGTCGATAGAACTCTGCTGCACAAAACTCTGTATGCTGATCTGCCCTTTAATAAGCTCTCTAATTAAACGGCGTAGTTCGGCAAGAGCAGCACGTTTGAGCGCGATAGAAAAATCACTGGCTGGATTAATATCCGGGCTGGCAAAGATTTGACTGACAGCGGCTACAGACTGAGCTATCACCTCAAATATCTGCGGATCTATCTGGTCGCCAAAGTCTCGTTCTAACAGCAACCTGTTATGGCTCTGGTAGAGCATTTTTTTAATGGGTGCCGCCTGAACCAGCGATGTTCTGCCGATGGCAAGATTGGCTATCAACTGCTGAGTAAACACCTGGGAGAATAACAGCGGATCTATGGGCGCCTCTGAATCAAATAGACTATCGAGCGACATGATTAATAGTGAAATCTGTTCATTGAGCCGCTGGGTATCCTGAGACCCGCCGTCGCCAGACAGGGATCTTGCCCAGGCGTCCACAGTGTAAATTTGTGCGGCGTTGTGGCTAAGGCCCATCATCTGCAAAAAAGCATCGCGCTCTGGAGCAAAGGTGATCTGGGATAGCACTATGGTCAGCGGAGTTACCATAGTGGCCATACCCCCCTGCTGTGGAAGCTCGGAAACCAAACCTAAATGAGACATTGATAAACCGGTATTTTTATTGGCACCACCCAGAGAGATAACCTGTGTGGCGCTGATATCTGAGGGCAGCTCTTCTAAAAACACAAAGTAGCCAGACTCGCCGGTAATGGCCTGGGGTTCATTGAGGTCTAATTGGGTATTAGCATTGATATCCAGAAATACCCTGGCGCCTGCCAATGGATCGCCACCCACTCGTCCCTCCAGGCGATCCAGCACCTCAATACTGAGCAGTTCAGAGTCGCTGGCGCGGCCATCTGAGGCGCTAACTGATACTTCGTAAATATTATCTACATTCGTATCGATTGGGTTTTCAAAATCTGGAGCTGTAACAAATGATAACTCGCCGATGGCGTTGATGGTAAACAGCTCGGCATCCAGGCCGCCATCGATAGACCAGGCCAGCTGATCGCCGTCCCTGTCTGTTGCAACAACAGAACTGACTGAGCCTGAGTGCTCGGGAGTTTGTACTCTATTATAAGTGTCAATCTGTGGCGCGTGATTGCCATGGTTGACTGCATCCGGACTCTCGGACGAGGAGCCGCAGGCGGCTAGCAGAGAAGTTAAAACGACAAGAATAAAACGGTCAAAAGAAGCCCAAGGCGCTGTTTCTGCCTGAGTGTTTGGCCCTTTTCTTGGGCCTTGGCTTAAATCCTTTAAGCTATCCATATTTGAATAATAGTAAGCATTATTCACTTATGCAAGAAAATAGTTAAAATTAATTTTCAGGTAAAACGGCGTTGAGCAGAGCTATTGTTGTTTATCCGTTGAAAACTGCAGCTTGGCCAGCCGGCTGTAGAGTTCGCTTGAAGACAATAAATCCTGATGACTGCCCGCAGCTATAGGCTGACCCTGATCCATCACTACAATTAAATCTGCGTGCAGAATAGTGGCCAGACGATGGGCGATAATTACTGTGGTACGCCCTTTCATTAGTTTATCCAAAGCCAGTTGCACCCTTTGTTCACTCTCTGCATCCAGGGCGCTGGTGGCTTCATCCAGCAACAGAACACGGGGGTCTTTGAGCAGTGCCCGGGCAATGGCAATGCGCTGGCGTTGACCGCCGGAAAGGCGCACGCCCTGCTCTCCCAGATCACTCTGATAGCCGCCGGGAAGACGGCGAATAAATTCATCGGCATGGGCTGCTTTGGCTGCAGCTATTACCTGTTCGTCACTGGCCTCTGGCTTGCCATAGCGAATGTTATACATTACATCGCCCGTAAACAGGGTTGGCTGCTGTTGAACCACGGCTATCTGTTGACGCAGATCTGTGGGATGCAGATCCTGAATATTACAGCCGCCAAAAAAGATACCGCCTTTTTGTGGGTCATAAAAGCGCTGAATTAAATCAAATAATGTGGATTTACCGGCGCCGGACGGGCCCACCAATGCAACAATTTTGCCCTCTTCAATACCCAGGGAAAAATCTTTTAATGCAGGCTGTTCTGGCCGCGAGGGATAACAGAAAGTCAGATTTTTAAATTCTAAAACCGGCGCTAAATCCATGGCTTTGGCAGCCGGATTATCGGCAATTAAAATATCACTTTTGGCGTGCAGCAATTCCATCAATCGCTCGGTGGCGCCGGCGGCTCTCTGCAATTCTCCGTAGACCTCTGACAATGAAGCAACCCCTGTAGCCATTAAGATGGCATAGAAAATAAATGCCCCCAATTCACCGCCGCTCATGGTGCCATTAATCACATCGGAGCCGCCCACCCAGAGCATTACCGAGAGCGCGCTGAACACCAGCATAATAACCACAGCAATTAATATTGCCCGCTGACTGACCCGGCGTTTGGCCACCGCAAAGGCACGCTCTACTTCAGCGGAAAAGGCAGTCTTCTCCTGCACTTCCTGGGTAAAACTCTGCACAGTTTTAATATGCTGAATAACCTCACCGGCATAGGAACCCACATCGGCAATGCTATCCTGGCTCTCGCGCGATAGGGCACGTACTTTGCGACCAAAAATAAGAATCGGCATTAACACCAGCGGCACCGCCAGCAAGATAATTAATGACAGTTTTAAATTGGTGATTAGTAGCATTATCAATGCGCCGGTAAAGCTGATCACACTGCGCAGAGCTATGGACACCGAGGAGCCAATAATGGATTGCAGCAAGGTGGTGTCTGATGTCAGCCGCGACATAATATCGCCACTGCGGTTGGTCTCAAAAAATGCCGGGTGCAGACTGACCACATGGTTAAAGACGGCGGTGCGTATATCTGCACTCACTCGCTCGCCCAACCAGGAAATTAAATAAAAGCGAATATAGGTGCCCACAGCCATCAACCCTGAGGCCAGCAAAATAAATATGATGGCGGTGTTGAGATGCTGTTGGGACTGCTGGGCAAAGCCCTGATCGATCAACAGTCTGAGGCCCTGACCAATAGACAGGGTTACCGCTGCGGTAAACACCAGAGCTAACAGGAAAATACCTATGCGCAGGCCATAGGGTTTTAAAAACTGGGCGAGGGACAGCAGTACCGGAGGCTTGCCCAGGGCCTGATCGGGACTCTCGGAATGCTCGGTCACCATTAACCCTCTAGTGCCACATAGACTTCCTGAACATCGTCGTGCTCATGGATGGCCGCTAAAAAAGCTTCGACCTCTTCTAATTCGGTGCCACTTAGGATCTGCGGATTTTTGGGTCTGTAACCAATCTTGGCCGTCTCTACGGCGAAGCCATAATCGGGCAGCGCGCGACAGACGCTGTCCAGATCAGTGGTGTCGGTTATAAATAGCGTCAGGCCATCGTCCCCGGCGGGTTCAACATCCTGGGCCCCGGCTTCTATGGCAGCCTCATCAATATCAGCCTCGGCGTTTTTACTCTGGGCTTCGATTAGACCCACATGATCAAAGTCCCAGGCGACAGAGCCCTCGGCTCCCAGCTGTCCGCTGCGAAATAGCACGCGAATCTCTGATACGGTGCGATTGACGTTGTCGGTAAGGCATTCAACAATCAGGCCCACATTGTGAGGAGTAAAACCTTCGTAGGTAAGCTTTTCGTAGTGCACTGCCCCATCTAGCAGGCCAGCGCCTTTCTTGATTGCCCGCTCCAATGTGTCTTTGGGCATAGAGGCTTTTTTTGCCTGCTCTATGGCCAGCCGCAGGCGGGAGTTGGTGTCAGGATCAGCGCCATTGCGAGCAGCGACCATAATTTCCTTGGTCATTTTGCCAAATACACGGCCTTTTAGATTGGCCGCAACTTCTCTGTGCTTTACCTTCCATTGAGCGCCCATGGCTTCCCTCTTTAATTGCAATTAGTCAGTCAGGTGGGGATTATGCCCAGCGCGGAGCCAGATGCAAGGGGCTGGCGCCTTTTAAGCGAATGCTTGAATAAGAGTCTAAACGCTAGATAAAACGCAGGCCTTAGACGCAGGATTCTGGTGCACGGGCAAATAATGCCTCAACCAGGGGGACAAAGTGTTCCAGAGGCAGGCTATCGTAGTCAGGGTCAAAAGAGGCCTGATCCCAGTTGGCACAGAAGTCCACACAGTCCTGATAGTACTGGTGGCTCTGAAACTGGTCGCGGGCATTTTTGTCCTGGTCGTAATAATGCATCCAGTAATAGCCCTGAAACAGGCCATGGTGCAGTATCACCCAATAGTTTTTGTCACTGATATAGGGACGCAGCATGGCGGCGGCCACCTGGCTGTGATTAGCTGGTGCTATTACATCGCCAATATCATGCAGCAGCGCACAGACCACTGTTTCATCGTCGGCGCCATCGCGCTGGGCTCTGGTGGCTGTCTGTAAACAGTGATCCAGCCGGCTGATTTGGTAGGGAGAATCTCCATCCATCATTTTTAACCAGTCGATAACTCGGTCGGCCTGCCCCAGCATCTCTTGCCGCTCGTGCTCAAACACCAGCTCATAGTCCTCACGACTGGCATATTCCATGGCGGTAAAATTAACCTTATCTGACATTTTGCGCATCTCGCTCTAAAGCCTGTAACTGGCGTAATTTATTGGCAATATTATCCAGCTCAAAATAAGCATCTTGCAAGTGACGGGCGCCCACTGGCTGAAATGACTCCCGGGCATGCAACACCCGGTGCGCCGCTACCAGCAGCAGCTGCCCTCCCTGGAGCCTGAATGTGGCTCTGGCATCTGACTGCCTGTGCATGATTCTGACACAGAGCTCGCGGTAAGCGCGATAGAATTGTTTTATCCCCTGCTGCATAGGGTTCATCATCTGCATCAGCTGATTGGAAAACCTTAGACTCTGGATATTGCCATCAGTATCACAGCGCACCATGGGCTCTACGGCATAGGTTTCATTGTCCTCATCAAACTCTCGAAATGGCACAGGAAACTGGCAGAGAATCTCAAAGTACTCAGGATAATCCAGTCTCAGCTGCTCCAGAATGGCCCAGCCATCAACCACAATAGACTCTCCTCCGGGAGTCTCATTCTGCAGCATATGCAGTGCTTGCACCGAGGGCGGAAAACTATAACTGGCAAAGTCATTGTGGGGCGGCAGACCCAGAGAGGTATGGGCGATATTGTAGACATGGCCGGTGACAGATACATTGTGAATACGGTCGAATAGAACTTCGCGGATAGGCCCCAACACAGGTGCCAGCAACTCCAGACTTTCGCTCTGGGTCGGCGCCCCACTGAGTACAATCACGCCCTGCTGCATAAACTGGGTAAGCGCCGCCACTGTGGTCTGGTTGTCGGTTAAAAATAACGACCAGTCAAAGCTGTGCGGGATAAAATTCTGCGGCCAGGGTTGCGAGTGCTTTGGCTCGGGGATCAGCAGCTGATCAATAATACTGAGGGGAAATTGAGTTCTATGGTTATCTGGCCAGATAATACCCAATTGTTGGCTATCCACACTGACCTCTGTGGGTGCTATATCCGCGTCCACTGTGCTGAGAATAAACCGCTTTTCCTGAGTCTCAACCACCCGACACTGATCGCAGGGACAGTTGTCCCGCAGCCACAGGTGGGGCAGCATAGTTTGTGTGCCATCCGGATGGTGGATATTCACCGAATCGGCGGTTATCTGAATAACGTCAGAATCTAACTTAGCCTCCACTAGCAGGCCCTCTGCAAAAGGTTTAACAATCAAATTTGAGGGAAATTAGCATAAAATTTGCACCGCAAAAATAACCTTTTGACAGGCTGGTATTTTTGTACAAAAAAATGTCGTTTTTGACTTATTTCTTGACTGGAATAACCCAGCTATTATCTGAGTCTCTGTGCGACCCCAGCATTAGCTCGGTCACTACCAGGTCAATGGTTGCGAGGTCGCGCTGCGCCATATTGGCAAAGTTATCTTCACCCAGCTGTTGCTCTGTATGGTCGGGGAAATTGCGTCTGGTGCGATGTATCCAGTAGCTGGTAGAAACCTGCTGCAACTCAAAGGCCTGTTTAACCCCTTCGATACCCAGCATAAAACCCAATAGTCCACCCCAGGTGGCCGTGGGGTTATCAGAGTCCCAGCCCGCCAGGCTGCCTATCTGTATGGTTCTGACTATATCGCCCTGACCATGGAACAGACTGACCAGACTGGCTGCAAAATTAATCAGTGCGTCAAAGGGCTCAGCGTAGACATAGCCATCAGCTCCCTCAAGTTGATAACGCTGGTAAATAGCATCTCTAGTCTGCTCCCAATGTTCGGGGTGAGCCTGATACTGGGCCAGAACAAACTGATAAATGCGATAAGCTGAAGAATCCTTTGGCAGTATAAGGCTGGCCTGCTGTGCCAGCGATTGAGTCTGCTGCTGAAGACTTTTAGCGGAGTCTACCGCAGATGCCAGGCTGTGCATCACCACATAGAACTGAGCTACCAGATAAGCTTCATTGTGGGCCGTGGTGCGAATGGGCAGCTCGGCAATTTGCAGGGCAATATCTGGTCTGCCCGGTGCGAATAATCCAAATATCTCAGTGGTCAGCTGAGCGTCGATCATAGATGATGTTGGATTATTGGCCGGCAGGCTGGTCTGGGGTGGCAGCATGCCCTGCTCCATTAATTGCCTGGCTCGCTCATTGGAGACCCAGAGAAAGTTTTCCACCTGTCCCGAAGAGTCGGGAAACTTTTTAAATATTGGCGCATCCGTTTCCGAGTAGATATGTTTTAACCAGCCATCGCGAATCTGCTCGGCACTCAGCTTGCTGGTACTGTACTGATGATGAAGATAGGAATACATATACTCTATATCTGTATCATCATCTGAACCCCAGGGCTGACTCTCAGGCTCAAAGTAAAAATCAATGGTTTTGGCATGGGGAACATATTCGCCCCAGTAGGCTTTCTGATCTGGCCCACCCCAGTCAGCGTCTGTATAAAATGGCATAGTCTCTGCTGTACCGATTTTATCCATCTCGGTAATCAGCCCAGTCCAGTTGGCTATATTCTGCCCCAGCCAAAAACCCTGCAGCTGCTGGGCATAGTCTGCCTTGGAGATTACCAGTAGTTTCTGTTGGCCACTGTTACAAGAGCTGATAAACAGCATTAACATTATCAGCAGATATTTATTCTTGTCGCTGTCCATTACCGCCGCTCTTCTTAGTTATTTTAGTTTGTAGTGACCTTCCCGCATGCTGGCTCACGGGTCATCCTATCTTACAGCATCAACCAATTAGTAAGATAACTCCGGCACTAAGACCCAAAAATCTATAGCACTGCATTTCTCTCAAGGCCGGCATGTGGCTAATATCCTGGAGCATTTGTTATACTACTTGCTGGACTTAACTGCGCCAAATTTACGATTTGGTTAGCCGAACACCAGGATTTACTATGCCCACTCAGTACGTCACCTGCGCGCTGTATAAATTTGTCGCGCTACCCAACTATGGCTCTATTCGTCACCCTCTGCTAAAAGTGATGACCGACAATCAGGTCTACGGAACCCTTCTGCTGGCTGCCGAGGGCATTAACGGTACTATTTCGTCCACCAGGGCGGGCGTAGATGCCGTGCTTGATTGGCTTGATAAACAGCCTGGTCTTGAGAATATAGTTACCAAAGAATCCCTGGATAATGAAATCCCTTTCTACCGCACCAAGGTCAAACTGAAAAAAGAAATTGTTACCATGGGCGTTGAAGGCATTGATCCAAAACAGGTGGTGGGTACCTATGTAAAACCCAAGGACTGGAATGATCTAATCTCTGACCCGGAAGTGTTGGTGGTCGATACTCGCAATGACTATGAGGTAGAGATTGGCACCTTTAAGAATGCGCTAGATCCCAAGACCACCAGCTTTCGGGAATTTCCCGACTGGGCCAATAAAAATATCGATCGCACCAAGACCAAGAAAATTGCCATGTTTTGCACCGGCGGTATTCGCTGCGAAAAATCTACCGCCTATTTGAAAGAGCAAGGCTTTGATGAGGTGTATCATCTTGAGGGCGGCATTCTTAAATATCTTGAAGAGGTACCCAAGGATCAGACATTATGGCAGGGAGAATGCTTTGTGTTTGATAATCGTGTAGCTGTGGATCATGACCTTAAACGTGGCTCTTATGACCAGTGCCATGCCTGTCGCATGCCGATTACCGAACAGGAGAAAACATTAGACAGCTATCAGGAGGGGCTCTCCTGCCACCACTGCTATGGCAAGGTGACTGACGAACAGAGACAGCGCTTCGCCCAGCGCCAAAAACAGGTAAAACTGGCTAAAGCCAGAGGAGAGGAACATATAGGCAGTGCGGCAGTGCAAGATACAGAGCGCCGGCGAGCGGAGAAAAAGGCACGCAAAAAAGACCAGCACGGACGATAGATAAGGATAAGCTTTACAAATATAATTCAGGGCCTGCCTGGCCTGCGCCAGTGGCCCAACTTAAATAATAAAACTCATAGGTGCAGAATGAAGATCATATACTCCCAATCTCGACTATGGCTGGGCGCTATTATTGCCTGTCTGGCTCTAACTGGCTGTGATAACAGCCCATTAACCGCCAGCGAGCCTCGTCAAATCAGTGAGTTTTTATATGCGGATGCCGCCGAGCTGCGCGCTGCGCAACTCAGCAATATCAGCTATGGTTTGCAATTTAATCTGGATAAGCAGTCTGAATCTTTTTCCGGAGTTACTGAGATCAGTTTTGATTTAGCGGCGGGCAATCGGGATGATCTGACCATAGATTTAAGTCAGGGCGACATTCAATCCATTACCAAAAACGGCAAGCCTGTTGTCTTTAGCTATGATCAGTGGTTTATCAGCATCCCCGCCACTGAGCTTTCAGCGGGTCGCAATACGCTGGTGATTAGCTACAGCCACCCCTATTCAACTGATGGCTCCGGACTGCACCGATTTATAGATCCGGAAAATGGCGATATCTATCTCTTTACTGACTTCGAACCCTATGATGCCAACCGGCTGTTTCCTCACTTTGATCAGCCAGATCTAAAGGCCAGCTATACCCTAAAGGTAAGCGCACCCAGAGACTGGCAGGTGATCAGCGCCACCCGTGAGACCAGCATCGAGCAGCTGGGAGATAAAAATCACTGGACCTTTCCCACATCAGCGGTTTTCTCGTCCTATATATTTTCACTGCATGCGGGCAATTATGCTGTCTGGGAAGACCAATTCGAAGATATTCCCCTGCGTCTTTTTGCCCGCCAAAGCCTGGCTCAGTATGTTAAAACTGATGAATGGTTTATCCCCACCAAACAGAGCTTTGCTTTTTTTAACGACTACTTTGGTATCCGCTACCCGTTCGGAAAGTATGATCAGATTATTGTTCCTGACTTTAATGCCGGCGCTATGGAAAATGTTGGCGCTGTGACTTTTAACGAGGCCTATATTGCCAAAAGCGAGAAATCCACATTGGCAAAAATGCGCCTGGCTAATGTGATCGCCCATGAGATGGCCCATATGTGGTTTGGTGATCTGGTGACCATGCGCTGGTGGAATGGCCTGTGGCTGAATGAGAGCTTTGCCACCTATATGGCTAATCTGGCACTGTCCAAGGCCAGTGATTTTGATAAGGTCTGGGAGGTATTTTACTCTCGCACTAAACAGTGGGCCTATCGCACTGACGACTCGGTTAATACTCACCCCATAGAGTTAGCCGTCGCCTCCACCGGCGAGGCCATGACTAACTTTGATGGCATAACTTATGGCAAGGGAGCCTCGGTTCTAAAACAGCTACCCTACTATCTTGGAGAAGAAAACTTTCGTATTGGCGTGAGTAATTATCTAAAAAAATTCTCCTATAAAAATACCGATCTGGATGACTTTGTTGGCGAGCTGGGCAAGGCAGCCGATATAGACCTGACCCAGTGGACTCAGGATTGGCTCTATCAGGCGGGCCTAAATACTATCAGGGTCGATTATCACTGTGTGGATAACAGGCTCAGCCAATTGCGTATTCATCAGACAGCGCCTGAAGGTTTCCCCACTTTGCGGGAGCAGCGAGTGCAGATTGGTTTTTATACTCTCTCTGAGAGCGGGCTATCCAGAACCAGTGCCGTGCCTGTGACCTACAGTGGCGCCACTACCGATGTGCCTGAGGTGGTGGGTATCAGTTGTCCAGATTTGGTGTATCCCAACGAGGAGGACTGGGGCTATGTCAAAGTAGATCTGGACAAAAACTCTCTGGCGGTCGCCAAGCAGTCGATCAATGCTGTGGATAGCAGCATGATGCGCCTGATGCTATGGCAGAGTCTGATTGACAGTGTCAGTGATGCCAAGCTGAGTGCTGCGACTTTTGTGGAATTTGCCCTAGCCAATATTGGCGACGAGACTGACCTTAATGTGGCTCGAGCTATTGGCGGCGGACTGCTTAAATCTCTGGATTATCTGTCGACGGCAACCCGCTTAAAGGTTAAGGATTACAGCGCAACCTATGCCCAGGTCGAAAATCTGCATTGGCAGCTGCTCAGCAATGCCCAGGCGGGTTCGGATATGCAGAAATACTGGTACAGCAACTACGTAGATTTAAGTAAAAGCCCAGTGCATCTCAACAATCTGCAGAAAATTCTGGATGGCGAAAAGACCTTTAGCGACCTCACCATTGACCAGGATAAACGCTGGGAGATTGTGGCCGCTTTAAATCGCTATCAGCACGGAGACTATGTATCCCGACTCAAGGCTGAAAAGCTGCGCGATAATTCAGATACGGGGGTTAAGTACGCTATCTATTCAGAGGCGTTGCGCCCGCACCCAGAGGTAAAAGCTCAGTGGTTTGCGGTACTGATAGATAACCCAGATAAGTTAAAACTGTCGACGCTGCGCTATATTATGGCGGGGCTTTTTCCCGCCGAGCAGGCCAGCCTCAAGCAGCCTTTTAATGCCCAGATACTGGCCCAGATACCTGTACTAAACGCAGGCACTGATCTGGGTTTAACCCGGTCCTTTGCCAGCAGCATGTTGCCAGCTCAGTGTACAGCGCAAAGTGAAAGGCGGCTCGCCAGCCTGGTAGACGATTACAGCAGCATGAAACCACAGATTCTCAAGGCGGTAAAAGCCAAACATCAAACCGTGGAGCGCTGTATTAAAGCGCTGGCATTATTGGTCGACAACTAAGAACCAGCGGCGCCCCTGGCCGCCTCGACGCTATTGATATGGCGAGTCATATTGGAGATTAACTCCGGTATTACCGCAGCCGGAAGGTTATGACCCATGCCTTGTAGGAGCACATATTTTGAGCCTTTAATTAGCTCAGCTGTGTGCTCACCATGGGCGGGCGGAATAAGTCCATCGTCCACTCCATGCATTACCAGCGTCTCAGCTCTAATGGCCGCCACCTCGGCAGAGCGATCACCCACCTTAAATACTGCCATCAAATGTCGAGGCATGGACGCCGGGTAGAAGCCTCGCTCGCGAATACGCGCCTCGCGCTCTTCCTCGGCTTCACCTTCGGCAAGATTTCTCAGCCGGGTCTCGGCCAGGCTGGTAGGTGGTGGCAAATGACGCGCCCCGGTGGTGGACATAATTGAGATCAGACTGCGGGTGCGCTGAGGGTATTTGGCCGCTACTATCTGGGCAATCATGCCACCCATGGAGGTGCCTATAATATGTCCGTCCTGGTAACCCAGCGCATCCATTAAGCCAACCGCATCTGCCGCCATATCATTCAGAGAGTAAGGGGCATTTATCGGCAAGTTTAGTTGGCGTTTTAACAGCTGTAGCCAGAGTGTTGGCTGACCCCATTGATCAAAGCGCGTGGAGGCGCCAGTATCGCGATTATCAAACATCAAAATTTCGTAGCCAGCGTCGGCCAGCCCGCGGATCATATTGTCACCCCAGGCCACATTGGAGCCCCCCAGGCCCATAATTACCACAATTTTTGGCCTGGCCTGTTCCTGCCCCTGACCCACAATGCGATAGGCAATTTCAATGCCATTGACCTTGGCGACTTTCAGCGGATGAGAATCTAGATAGGTACGGCTAAATTCTGCCTGAGATGCAGAAGCACAGATTAGCAATAGTGCAAGGAGCAGATGTTTCATGGGGAGTACCTATTATTTGCCGGGCTTGGACCCAGTCTTTTTTCACTATTATTAGTCTGAGTAATACGGACCAAGTGTTGCAGATAGATTGTTTGCTTAATAATTTGACAGTATAACTGTCATATTATATCTTCCCCCAAGTTTAAACAAATCAGCCGGAGCAAGCTCTATGAACAGCACAGCCACTAAAATCCTAAAATGGACAGCGTTATTTGCTGTGATCTTGGCCCTCAGCCTGCCATCTATTTTGCATGGGCTGGGACTTCACCCTGAGTATCATGGAGAGACCTATCAGTTACCAGGCAAACGTGCGCTGGTAATAACTACCAGTAATTCTGTAATGAGCGCGCCTGGCGAAAGTGGCGGCAAGCCTACAGGTGTTATGGCATCCGAAATGACCCACCCCTACTACGGCTTTATCGATGCGGGCATGCAGGTAGACGTTGCCAGTATCAGGGGCGGTCAGATTCCCGTTGACCCCCAGACTCTGGGTCGAGTGATCAGAACACCAGAAGATGATCGCTATATGGCTGACCCCATATTCCAGGCCAAAGTCAATAATTCACTGTTGATAGATGATGTAGATTTTACCGCTTACGACGCCATTTTTCTATCTGGTGGCTGGGGCGCAGCTTATGATATGGGCTACTCCGAGGTATTGGCTGAGAAAATATCCGCAGCCTATTATGCAGACACCCCTATTATCGGCTCTGTATGCCATGGCGCTCTGGGGTTAATTAATGCGCTAGATAAAGATGGCAATAAGCTAATTGCTGGCCGACGCATGACCGGAGTTACCGACAAGCAGATCAAGGAACTGGGCATTGAAATTACCCCTCAGCACCCGGAGACCGAGCTGCGCAAGGCCGGCGCATTGTTTGAAAGCCAGACCAAGCTGATTGATTTTTTTGCGACCCATGTGGTGGTGGACGATGAGCGACGCTTTGTCACGGGCCAGAATCAAAATTCCGGCCACGAGACAGCCCATCAGATGATGGCTATTATTGCCGAGAACGCTGGCCAATAGAGGCTATAAAAAGCCTCTATCAGTCCGGCTGATTACTGGCCCTGGTACCAAATAGGTGAGGTCCAGGCCATTTCGCGAATGGTTTCCGGGTAAGCGCCATTGCTGCACACTTCAGGGCGATCGGCTTCGGCAATGGCGGCACAGTCGTAACTGTGCCAGCGCGCGGTCTCTGGCTCGACGGCTCTGAGGTAGTAGTAGGCAGATTGCGCCGGGTCAAAGTTATTGTCGGTGTAAACCGCGCAGAGACTGTCGGCGCCACTCTCCTCTGAGGCTACAGACAATACCTGAGTATTCATTTTGCCATCGTTATCAATCCAGCCCTTAATCAGATGCAAATCCTGCAGTTTAAGGCCCTCAGGGTCTTTGACTGCATAGGCTAAAAGCCTGGGTTTAGCCCCAGTCTCTGTGGCCGTTAAATCACCGCCCATGGGCACGCCACTGGCATAGGCCTGTGCAACCATATCAGGGGCGTCACAGAGCCCCTGATCCAGATTCCAGCCAGCAAACAGTCGCGGGCGAATTCTCGGCCCCGAGGTGCCAAATACTTCTTTGCGCAACATCGCATCAAAAATAGCATCACGGGTATTTTCTTTGGCCCAGACACCAGCCATGCCACCTGGGTTGCCATCAATGCCACTGGTCAGAAGGCCGGGCCGCAGACGCTCCTCGGGCGTTGATTCACCGGTTACTGCACCGTCCCAGTCGGATTCAACCAGGCCGCCGGGATTGGCAGAATGGGTATCTGTTGCCGCAATAACCCCCAACTTAACCGGGTTTAAGCCAATCTTCTGTTCTTCCTTTAGCCCCACCAACAGTGCTGAACGCTGGAAATCTGTAGCATGCACACAGCCGGCGCCGAGCATACCATTGCTGCCATTGACGCCGTCCTCACATTCGGCGGTCACTTCGGAGGCCTGCCCCACCACCAGCCCTTCCGCTGACATATCCCGGGTGGCATAGGTTTTGTTTTCACCAATGCGGCGCACGGCTTCAATATTGCACAGCTCATCTGGCGCACCAAAGACAGTGCTCAGACCATTGATGCATTCTGAATTACCTTTGTGCTGGAAGATTTCCATAATTGGCTCGCGCTTAAGCCGCGACTGGGCATAGGCAACCTTGGCCGCATCTGTATCTTCTAGCTGCATATAGGGGGCCATGCGGCCATTGGCCAGATTGGAGTTATGGGGAATGGTCAGATAGTCACAGCCAGTCTCTGAGTCACAGACTGCGTCCAGCTCAGCCCACAGCTTGCTGTCGATGGGCGCATCTATATAGCTGACCGGCAATGGGGGCACTGAGTCATTTCTAAAAATGACATTGCGATGATAATTACTGGTGCCCGGCGTGCCTGTGTACTCGTAGGCGACAAAGCTGGTGAACTCACAGGGCTGGTTATTAGCATTGGAGGTTGCCTGAATAGTCTCCCAGGGAGACTGGGCAAAGTCCCGGCACAATGAACCATCTGCACCACAGATTTCAGGAATACGAGCCGGGGTTTCGGTGGTGATAACTGTACCCAGCATCATCATGCCGGTGCGCTGATCCGAGCGATAGCCAACACAGAACTCCGTATTGTAGACCGGCGAACCCTCGGTGCTACACAGGGCACGCTCGCCGAGGAACTCCCCATGATCGGTTACGGCCAGAAAATCCAGGGGACGATCAATTTTAATCCGCCCTGTAGCCTCACTCTCAGCATTGACGGGGAAAAACGGAATCTCGCCACCACGGGCGTAGTTATGGGCATCCTGTGGCGTTGCGCCAGTGCTGATAGCGGCGGCATCAAAGGAGAAACTGGTGTGAACATGGAGGTCACCGAACAGTGCGGTGCCATTTTCATCGTACTGGTCGCAGCTGCCCGAGGGGACCGCAGAGGCAACAGTCGCCCCAGCGCTCTGCACAGAACTCTCAGCGGGCATATCCGGGCCGCTGCAAGCGCTGAGAAAAACTGCGGCAGACAGGGTTGCAATCAATGGCAGATGTAATGACTTGTACATATTTACTCCTATTATTATTGGATTCCGCTCTCTGGCAGATTGCCCCATAGTAAAACCTTTTACTCTCGGCAATAAAACAATTATTGACTATAGGGTACTGTATTAAATGGCACTAATTAACGGTTGCGCCCTAGGGCGTCATGGCTGGTCACCCAGTCACCGGCCAGCACCGCACTCATCAGTGATACCTCTCCGGCCAGAACAGTGGCACCAATAATCTCCGCCAACTTGTGCACCTTGCCCGGGCCGTCGCAGCCAATCATCTTAAGGCACTCCTGCTGTGTCGCCAGGCCTGTACCGCCGCCAAAAGTCGCAATAATCAGAGAGGGAATTGTAATAGACAGATAGTAGTTGCCCTCTGCATCAATATCCGCAAACACCACGGCCGCCGAGGACTCAGCCACATTGGCCACATCCTGGCCGGTAGCAATAAACGCTGCGGTAATACCATTGGCAGAATGGGCGCCGGTATTGTTTGAACCGGCCATAAAGGAACCTACCTGATTGATGGATCTGGCCTTGTACAGCGCCTCAGCAGAGATATTCATGGTCTTTTGCAACAGCTCAGCGGGGATGGTCACCTCGGCGATCACCCGTTTACCTCTGGTATGCAATGTATTGAGCTGGGAGTGCTTTTTGTCTGTATCCATGGCACCGGAAAGCATATAACGCTGGATGCCTGGATAGTTGGCCATAATCCATTCGCAGGCCACAAAGGTGGCTTTGCCCACCATATTTTGTCCCGCTGCATCGCCAGTGGTGTAATTAAATCGCAGGTAGCGCATGCGGGCGGCGGCAAACTGCTGAATATTGCGCAGCTTGCCAGATCTGGTCGTGGTTTCAGCCTGGGCGGCAATCTGGTCGAAGTTTTCCTCTACCCAGACACCAAAGTCTCGAGCCTGACGGGCATCTTCAAAGACAAACACTGGGGCCCTTTGCATGGCATCGTCAACCACAGTGACCTTGGCACCACCGGATTCGCGCAGCAGTCGCGCCCCGCGATTGTAACTGGCGATAAGGGTGCCCTCACTGGTGGCCATGGGCATATAAAATTCGCCAGAGGCATGCTCACCATTGACCAGCAGTGGCCCGACCAGGCCCATGGGCACCTGCGCCACACCGATAAAATTTTCAATATTGCCGGCAGTGGCTTCAGGATCAACAGAGTAATGACCAACATGATGCAGTGAGGTGGATGTTTTCTCACGGATAAAATCACGGCGATTTTGAGCCATTTCTTCGGTGTAATCATTGGCGCTATCTCTTGGAATTCGGTCAGACATAAATGGGACTCTTTATTATAGTTTTTGTGGGTTCACGAATATCCCAGAAACCACCCATCTAGTCCACCGCTCTGTGCAAACGGAGTCGGCCAGACAGTCCATAACGCCGGCAAAATCCGGCGCTGTCAGAAAATGTCAACTTGCTGTCGTATCATGATAAGTGTCCCTAGTAAAATCTCACTAGTATAGGTGTTATGGAAAATGTAGATGCACAGCAAAAGGCAGAATTAAATCAACAGGCTTTGGTCTGCGCCCGGGAGTATAGGTATGCCATAGCCTGGCCTACTGTATTTCTTGGCCTGGTGGCTTTTACAGGCTATTGGGCCCTGCTGTTTCTGGTGATCTTTAAGCAATTATCCCTGCTGCTGGCGATTCCCCTGATGGCCATACTGATCTATGCCGCCTACACGGTGCTGCACGAGGCTGTGCACTATTGCATCAGCGGCAATATCAAGTCTCTACGCTGGCTCAATGATGGCATTGGTTATCTGGCAGCCACAATTCTCCTTACCGGACTGGTTGCTCATCGCTACGAGCATCTTAAACATCATCGCAATGCCAACAATGGCAGCAGAGACCCGGATCAATACGCAGCGCATATTGTCAGCTCGGTTGGCTCTATGTTGAAGTCTTGCTGGACCGCGATTGCGGGACAATACACAACTTATATGGCCGACCGCTGGGATCAGGCTCCCGCCAGACAGAATATTGTCTTGGTGCTGGAAATTGCACTGGCTATTGGACTGCGCGTACTGCCCTTTGCTCTATTGTCTGCCTTTGGCGATGCAAGCATCCAGGGGCGCTGGGTTGAGGGTTTGATTGCTCTGATCGCTAGTGGCCTGGCTGGCACCTTTATGCTGGTCTATCTGTTTGCCTATATTGTTCACCGACCTCACAGAGTCACTGAGCGATATCTGAACACCTCGATTATTCTGATTCCCGGCCCCCTTTCCCATCTGACAACTCTGATGTGGGGCTATCAGAACTACCATGCTGTGCACCACCTGTTTCCCTGGGTTCCGTTTTATCGGTATCGCCGACTTTTCAACCGTATCCGCCCGGTGATGAATGCCATGGGGGCCCCTATTTACCAGCTAAGCTGGAGAGGTTTACGCCCGGTTTCCCCTGAAAACCAGTAGCTAGGAAAATCTATTGGCATTAATACTGTCAATTCTGGTATTATGCTGCGCAATAACCTTTGAACACTACAGGCAGCCCAATGAAAATTCTAAGAACGCCAGATAGCCGTTTTGCCAATCTCAAAGAATACCCCTTTGAGCCCCATTACACAGTGGTGAAGACTCATGATGGTACTGATCTCAGAATCCACCACATAGATGAGGGCCCTAAAGATGGGCCGGTGATTCTGTGTATGCATGGGCAACCCGTCTGGAGTTACCTCTATGCGCGGATGATTCCTCACCTAGTAAAAGCGGGAATAAGAGTGATAGCACCGGATCTGCCGGGCTATGGAAAATCTGATAAACCAGCAGCCAGAGAAGATTTTAGTTACCAGCGTCAGGTGGACTGGATGAATCAGTGGCTGGTGCAAAATGACTTTGCCAATCTAACCTTTTTTGGCCAGGACTGGGGCGGCCTGATTGGCCTGCGCATGGTTGCGGATAATGGCGATCGCTTCGATCGTGTAGCCATTGGTAATACCGGCTTACCCTACAACCCTGATGCACCCCAAAGTGTTATCGATAGGGTTAAGGCATTTCGCGCCAGCCCCATAAAGCTCAATCTGTTTTCAATGATGAAACAGCTCAATAAAATGAAGGGCCTGGGCAAAGATAATGGTGTCGACCTATTTGCCTACTGGCAGAAATACACCTGGGAAAACCCGGATGTACCAGCAGGCATTATTGCCTCCTCGATGATGGAGCAACGCAATAAACTAGGGGTTATGCTTGAGCTGTTTACTGGCTATATAGGGTTGCGAAACATCTCCCCTTTCCGCACCCAGCTAACTAAAGCCTACGAGGCCCCCTTCCCAACCCCAGCCTATAAAATGGGTCCCAGGGCCATGCCCAGCCAGGTTCCCACCATTCCAGATCAGTCTCTGGAGGCACAGAAAAAAGCCTGGGAGTTTTTTGCCAAGTTTAAAAAACCATTTCTCTGTGTGGGGGCAGGCAATGACCCTGTCTCGGATGGCTTTGAAAAGGCCTGGTTAAAAAAGGTCCCGGGCACCATTGGGCAGCCTCATAGCAATATTGGCGGCGGTCATTTTTTTCAGTGGTCTAAAGCCGAGAAGCTGTCTGCAATATTGGCTGATTTTATCAGGGCCAAATAATAGACGGGGCAAGGCTGAGGTTATTGGTTACTGCTGACTCACAGTAGCGCGGAAAAATTCTATGGACTCAAATTCGCTGGAGGCACCCTCATCCTCTGGCGTTCCATAGGCGCTATTGGCCGATAGTTTAACAACCACCATATCAGCCTCTGGCGCTATATAGATAAACTGATTGTAAACACCTATGGCCATAAACTCGCCAGTGGTGCCTTCGGGAATCCACCACTGGTAGCCATAACCCAGAGGCCAGTCTGAGGCTGGATTATCGCCCGGCACCAGATGTGGGGCATCTGCAACTACAGAGGCAGACACCCAGTCTGCTGGCACAATTTGGTGGCCATTAAAGGCACCACCCAAGCGATATAACTCACCCAGCTTGGCGTAGTCACGGGCAGTAATATTGAGCCCTCCAAAGGCCATTTCCATGTTATCGGCATCGGTAAGCCAATAGCCTGTATTCTCTGCACCCATGGGATGCCACAAATTTTCAATCATGTATTCTGTAATGCTGCGGCCAGTAGCTGCGGCCAACAGCATACCCAGCGCCTGAGTATCTGTGCTGTTGTAGCGATTATAGGTGCCGGGCGCCATCTCCCTGGTCAAGGTGGTGGCAAACTTATTCATCGAACCACCCAGAGCAAAAACTCGGGCAAAGCGATTAATATCCGACTCCGGGTCGCCATAGTCCTCATTCCAAGAGGCGCCAGAAGACATCTGCAAAATATCCTTGATTGCAACATTGTCATAGGCCGAGCCTGCCAGCTCCGGCGCATAGTCGGTGATAGGGTCATTAATATCGCGGATATGGCCCTGCTCAATCGCTATGCCAATTAACGCTGAAATAAAACTTTTGGCCACCGACATAGACAGCCAGGTCTGGGTTTGCCCTCCGCTGCGCCAGTACTGCTCAAATTGAATAGCGCCATCTTTAATCACCAGCACTGCGCCAGTATCCGTGCGCGCTAGAAATTCCGCTGTCTCTACCTGCTCTCCCCTGTAGATAAACTCAGTTGGCAGCGGCACCGTCTCCACCACCGGAAAGCTGTATGGCTGCTCGGCAGCAGGCATAGTTGTCACCGGAAACATCATATGCATGCGATTAAAGTTATCTATCTGCTCTGCGCCAGTAAACAGGCTGCTGACAACCTGCACCCGGGCAATTCGATCGCCAAAAACAAACCAGACAGACCCCGCAACAAGCAATATCAGAGCAAGGCTAATGCCCAGTACTTTTTTAGTCATCACCTGTCTCCTGAAGACCTATTAAATGCTCAGATCCATTAGGTTATAGTCCTTTAATAAAGCCAGCTGGCTATCATCCCAGACCGGGATTTCCCCGGCTTTAATATCTGGTGCGTACTGATAGGGCTGCTCGTCGGGAAAACGCTGCTGTCGCGCTGAAATGGCCAGGCCAATTAGTCTGGAGCGCTCCTTGATAAAGGCATCATCAAAGGTAGTTGCCTGTGCATGGATACCAGCACCATGGACATTGAGCACGGAGGAGCGGCGATGAAACCCAAAGTTGACCGAGACACGGGTTTCAAAACCTGTATTGGCAAAAGAGCCATGCAATAGCTGCCGGTTATTTATCACCACATCCCCGGGATTACAGACAATGGGCAGAGCCTCGGGCAGCCGTTCAGTACCAGCCTCCTCGACCATTTTGACAATATTCAGCCGCCCCTGCTTATGGCTGCCTGGTATCACCCAGACCCCATTGACAGCAGTGCTGCCATAGACCTGACCCATAAAGTTAAAGCCGTGAATATCTTCATCAAAATCAGGGTTATCCCAGTGGGTGTCGCCATCCTGATGCCAGGACACCGCGGCCCCCAGCCCGGCATATTTAATAAATAGCCCCTCATGGAAGGGGGTAAAGTCCTCGCCATTAATGGCCTCGGCCACTCTTAATAACCCGGGATGCCCATAGGTGCGCAGACAGGCCAGTGAGTACTGCAGTGACCCCGCAAGGTAAAACGGTGTGGCCTCGGGCGCACTGTCATCGGGTTTGGGTTCAAATAACTTTACCTGATGGCGGCCATTGGCGATCTGACTGCCACCCAGGGGGTCTGATAATGGTTTGGCCCACTGCAGTGCCATAGCCTGACTATCAGCACCCAGAGCCGGGCGCCCTTTGGCATCTGTTGCCGCTCCCATAGTTGTGGGGAAATTTTCCCGCAGACGATCCAGATCATCTGCAAGATCCTTTACCTCTTCCTCACTCAAAGCATTTTCAAAAATATAGAAGCCGTAGGCCGAATAGGCCTCGAGAATATCCCGATGAACAGCGCCCTGTTCATCGAACCTCAGCGGGCCTCGATTAGGCAGCGCCAGAGCGCGCTGCTGGCCCTGAACAAGATATTGCCGAACTGCATCTGCATCATCGCCATAATAGGCTGCACAGGCCTCTATAGACCTTGAGATATCCTGAATCATGAAACCACCCTTATCATTCTTATTGTTAGCCCTGATGGCTTAGCTGAAAACCTCAGAGTCTTATTTGATAGATAAGAATATAGGGCCTTGCCCCCAGTAGCAATCCTATGCTGTCGAACGGCTAATAACAGGAAAACCACAGATTACTTTGTAAGGTCGCGACTATACAAAGCATTGGTTCATGACGCCGCGGCTTACTGTAAAAAACCCGGAGGCTGTGGCAGTGCAGAAACATCTGTGGGCTCATGCTGAATAATCACTCGAGCACCTAATTCTTTGGCTAACCTTTCAAAATCTGTCATCGACTCCCTTGTTTCAGACTCATCGGTATTGAATCGCGGCACAAGCTGCGACTCACGGCTTTCAGTGCGGTGATAGAGGTCCCCGGTAAGCAGGATAGGTCCGCTTTCAGGCAAGTTAACCTGCAACACTGTATGGCCCGGGGTATGCCCTGGGGTTTCCAAAATAACAACCGATCCATCGCCAAAAACATCATAGTTTTCACTAAATGTAGTTTTATTGAGCCCAGCGAAAGCCGCATTCTGAACCTTGCCCTCCTCAGTACTAAACATATGCTCAAGCTCATTCTCGTGCACCAGCCACTTAACATCCGGAAAGAGCGAGGCCTGGCCCGTATGATCAAAGTGGCTATGAGAGACTGACATAAAGTCAATATCGGTTACTCTCAGGTCTATCTCCGCTAACAGATCGGTTAACGAGCTTTCAAGAGAAACGGTAAAAATACCATCAACCTGTGGAGCAGAACCGACCAAACCATGGGGGAGCCCCAAGTCCCATATCAAATCGCCTGCCGGGTGGCGGATTAAATAGCATGTGTTCGTCAGCCTACCTACCTGACCAGCATAGTTGCCGCTGGAGGAAAATGCGTCGAAATCAGACACTTCAATATTGCCACAATCAAAGGTGTAGAGTTTGAGAGGCGCTGGGGCGACAAAGTTGCCAGCGGAATCGTCCAAGGACGTTTGCGTACCGGCACTCTGCTCGCCTTGAGAACAACCAGCCATTAATAGGCTAAATGCGAGTAGTCTTTTAATCATTGAGGTAATCCTTTGTTTGACGCGCTAGTCTTTACTGCCTGTGTGACTTAGTCAACCGGTTTTTGGTGTCTGAAATAATACTGAAAAGCGGTTTTGATTTTCATGAAAACTCTGAAACAAAATGCCAGTTTAAATGCTTTCTTATCTTCGAATATATGGCAAGATATTACGATCATGTTTTAATTTGTCTGGGGCTCTCTATTTTGTCATCCACAATAACCAATCTGAAGTCTGTTATTTTACTTTGTCTCCTCGTATTACCTGCGATACCAACAAGTGCGAGCTATAACGACCGACCTCAAGAAACTTTTGTTCTGGTCCACGGTGCAACTGGAGGCGGCTGGGATTGGAGAACTATGGAGAATATCCTTGTGGAAAGAGGCCATCAAGTTCACAGGATAACGCTCACCGGCCTGGGTGAGAGAGCCCACCTTTCTAGCCCAAAAATTAATCTAACCACACATATTACGGATGTAGTAAATACTGTTATCTATGATGAACTCGATGAGATTATTTTGGTGGGGCATAGCTATGGCGGTATAGTCGTTACCGGTGTAATGAATAGCATACCCAAAAAAGTTAAGCATGCAGTGTTTTTAGATGCGGCCGTTCCAAATCATGGGATGTCAATTAAAGATCTTTGGGCTGATAACAGAGCTCTCAAAATAAGGGATGGGATTGTCTATTTTCCTTGGCTGATAGAAAACTCTAAACCACCTCATGATGTCCCCCAGTCACTTGCCACACTGACAGAACCCGTATCTTTTGATGATGATCAAGCAATAAAATTACCTGCAACCTATGTAGCATTTGTAAGCGATCCAAAAATAAAAGACATCAGAGAGAAAACTGACCCGTCATGGAAGAACGCCAGAGATAGAGGCTGGCCAATCCATATCCTTGAAAGTGACCATAATGCCCAGAGATCACATCCCGTGGAGCTTGCAGACCTACTTGAGCAAATCGTCTCGACAAATTAAGTAGCATTAAGAGAAAAGCTAGCTTAAATGATGGTACCCCAAGGCGTTTCTTGACCAAAAAACCTAAAACAAAACCTCAGTTCTCACCGATGGCTGCATGAGTGGCTTTAGCCCCTTAGACTCTGGTAATTGAAGATTACGCAATCTAGACAGGCATAGCGGGGTAAATTTAGATATGTCATTGATTTGAAATGGTGCCCGGGGCCGGACTCGATAATTTAACATAATGTATTGATTTATATGGTTTTGAATTTTAAGGATTATTATTATACCGTCATAAATACCGTCAAATATTTGTATTAGAGGTGGTATAATGTTGTCTGAGATCACGGTACAGCGACCTAATGGCGAATATCAAAACTATAGACCTGCAAGCGGCTGAAGAACTCGCATCTCTCGGTTTAACGGATCAGCAGATTGCTGACTCACTTGGTATCTCTCGGTCCACCCTAAGCCGTCGTAAAGCTGATGATGACACATTTGATACAGCATTACGGAAAGGCAAGGCCAAGGCTACTGTCAAGGCTAGTCTCGCCCTGATGCAGGAGATCGAGAACGGCTCTCTAAGAGCGATTATCTTTTATCTTAAGTGCAGAGCTGGCTGGAGAGAAGAAGAGCCAGAGATCAGAGAAATACCGCCTCTAACTATAAGTATTCATAGCAAAGCAGTGCGTTAGACTATTTAATTATGTTCGTCCAAGGAAGTCGTACCACGAAAACTATTAAATGACTGCGATATACAAGCAACACAGATTCAGTGTAGGTGTAATACCCTTAGGAGACCTATTAATCATCATCTTTCTGCAATGCATAGACACGGTAGTGTATGCCGCCACCGGTTTCCCTACCCTCTGCCACAGCCAATGTAGTATTGAGCCACTGATAACGGGAATCACCTGTTTCGAACTGAACCTGCACCTGAAATAGAGTGTCACCAAACTGGTAGCCGATACCCTGCGCTAAGTTTTCGGTAATCTTTTCATCGAATTGATACCATCCTTGATAACTCATGTAGATAAGAGCTCCATCATCCGTTTCAATGGTTTTGCGCACATCGAGCCGTGCCAAGCCAGCACTATTCACCAACACCCAATCGGCCCCGCCAGGGCGGGCGCTTCCGTTAAGTTTGTCACCCCAAAAACGACCACCGCCTACTACATAGATTTTTCGTTCACCAAAAGCTGTTTCACCCAACTCCTGAAAATCGCTGATTTGTGAATCGAATTCAACCAAAGGTGCAAGCTTCATGATTGTTCTCCAGCCAATGGGTGGTCCTCGTGAAGCATCTTCACCAAGGAAATGCACATCAACACACCCACAATAATCAGCGGCAATGACACGACGATAGTCGCAGAAAGAATCACTCTTATTCCGCCATCGATAAATAGCAAACAGACAGGAATAACACCGAGAGCAACTGCCCAGAATACTCGATGCCACCGAGCAGGATTCTCACCTGCCTTCAGCTCCAAGGTAGACACAGATGCTAGGGTAAAAGAGGCCGAGTCATAGGTGGTAGCCAGAAACACTACCGCCATAATCAAAAACAGGAACAACGCAACTTTACCAAAAGGTAGTGCCAACATCACTTTCGCGATGGCAGCAGCCTCTCCCGTACTGTCAATAATGGCCTGAATGTCCAGTAAATCATTTATCTGTAAATGCAGCGCATAATTGCCAAAGACAATAAAAAAGAGCCACGCTCCGAGAGTACCATAGGTCAACATACCTATAATAACTCCGCGAATAGTGCGACCTCGAGAAATACGCGCTACAAAAATACCGACAAAGGGCCCGTAAGCAATCCACCAGGCCCAGTAGAAGACTGTCCAACTCTCAACGAAACCACTCCCTTCAACTGGATCTGTCCAAAAATTCATGTGGATAAAATTCTGGAGCACCAGCCCAATACTGTTGGTTCCCATTTTGAGAATGAAAAGCGTAGGACCAGCCGCCAAAATGAAAAACAAAAGCCCAAACGCCACATACAGATTGATGTCGGCCAGTCGTTTAAAGCCTTTTTGAATACCTAGATAAGCACTAGCACCGAAGATCGCGACGCAAACAATAACAACCCATAATTCCAAAAGAAAATTGTGATCTACCCCAGTCAACTCTGACACACTGGCAGCGATCATCGGTGTAGATAACCCTAATGAAGTACCGGTTCCACCAATCAGATTTAACATATAGAGAAAATCTACAAAGCGAGCACGACCACTTGCTGCACCTCCTGGCAAAAAATGTCCGCATCCGGTGGACAGACGCAAATGCGGGTTTTTCCGCACGTAATAGGGATAAGCGATTGCAATTGCTGGAAGGCAGTAAATTGCCCAAGCACTGACTCCCCAGTGAAACAGAGGATAGGACGCAGCCCACTCCACAGCTTCACGACTGCCTACTGCCAAATTTCGCGGTGGAGTTTGTAGATAGTAACTCCACTCTATCAACGCCCAGTACAACATCCCCGCACCCACGCCTGCACAGAAGATCATGCTGATCCAGTTCAAGTTCCCAAATTCTGGTTGGTCGTCTTTATCACCCAGCTTAATTGCACCAAATCTACTGCTGCCCAGCCACACCAAAAAACCGAATATGCCAATCGTGTACCACTGATAAACTACGCCAAAATTAGCAGTAATTTTATTATAGAGCTGGGTAATAAATACACCCGATTGCTCATTGAACCCTACGATAGGGATGGCAATAAATAAAATCACCAGTACCGTGGTCAAAAACATCGTCCAGTCGACACGAACGTTATTATTCATTCCCTTAGCGCCTTATGTTTAATTCTGAATTAACCTTCTGAGAATATTGCACACAACGGTTTACTGACGTGTTCCATAGTCCTCACATTGACATCAAGGACTTGAGTGGAGGGAAGCTCCGAATCAAACGGGCTCCAAACAGTCATATCCGAGCCATTTGGATTGCCAGTTTTTATAAAATTGGCCCAATAATACATTGCTGTTTCAGATACCAGAACGTCTAAGTTGCTAGTTGGCAGCCAGTCATCGTGGGTACCAAATACATAGGGAAGCTCGGCGCCATGATAAACGCCTACTTTTATCGCAACATCGCCACTGCGCTGGCGGGTAAAATAATAAAACCACGCGTTTCCGCCCTTCTCTTTCATTTTTTCTGCCAACCAGCGGGACGGACAAAAATATTCTCGCGCAGTAATCACTCTGTCAAGAAAATCGCCATCATTCTCCCCCTCTTGCTGAAGGTTTTTCAACTGATCAAAAAGTGCTGCAGACAGGTGAACGCCTACCTTATTTTCAAGGGTGTCTCCATCACTGAGAGAACCCCGCCATTCGTGGTTATTTGACCCCACTAAAATATCAATCGGGGCCTTAACACGCGTTTCTATTGCCGGCCTCGGCAATTGTAAAAGGGCTTCTCCATCTACCACAGGGTCGAAGTAAAAGGGATGTTCATAATATTTTGGAACCATCTTCAACATGCTGTGCGCAGATATTTTCCTTAGATCCTCAAGCGAACTCTGCGTATCACTCAGCAACTCTTTTGCGACAAGTTCGGTTCTTTGCAACAGATCATCTCTGGTTGTTCTGCCCTTTAGCGCCGAGCCCGCACTCTGAATGATTACCCTATTAAATAACCCGTCAGCCAGCGGAGAGGCAAGTAGAAAACCGATATTGTTTCCTCCGGCCGACTCACCCATCAGAGTGATACTACCGACTTCGCCGCCTATGACATCCAAGTGTTCGTTAATCCATTGAAGCGCGGTAATTTGATCCATCAGGCCAAAATTAATCGCCTGCTGATCGGGATGGGCAAATAAACCAAACACATTCAGTCGGTACGCGATGGAAATAACAATCACCCCACGTCGCGCTAACTCCTCGCCATGATAATTTGGTTCATAAGCCCAGCCACCCTTATTATTGCCACCGTGGATATAAACCACAATGGGTAATTTTTCGGTACCACTATTTAACGGGCGCCAGATATTCAGATAGAGACAATCTTCCGACTCAACGGGCACAGGAAAGGCAGACGGGTCTGCATTAAACGAGCGCATAACACTCTGGTACCAGCTCACAATATAGTCACCCTGCATACAAGCCGGGGCGAACTGACTGGCATCTCGGACATCAGAAGATAAATCAAGTTTTTGAGCCGTGCGCCAACGCAATGCCCCGACAGGCGGCGCAGCAAAAGGTACACCGAGGAAATATTCCACGTTCCCATCGGCACTGGCCGCACCCTGATAAGTGGTACCATCCGCAACCAGCTGAACCGGATAATGGGGCAAACTACTGCATGCCAGCAGTAACCCACCCAATATTAATGGGAGCAACTTAGTCAATGGAAACGACCACGCAACCACCGAGCCCGCCATCCTCAATTAATTCATGACTGTGTGCCAAATCATTCAAAGGCACGACATGGGCTACGCGGTGCTGTAACTGATCGCTCGCCAGAAGGTTGTAAATGTCAGCGATGGCAGCCTGTTTCGCCTTTTCTGGCATGGCGTAAACAATCACCATACGGATGGTGAGATCCATAAACATCATCTCTTTGAACGGCAGTATCGGCTGAGGCACAACGGTAGACGAATATGTAGCAATAGTTCCGCCGACATTAATACATTTGAGCACTTCAGGTAAACTTGAACCGAATTCCACATCCACCACCCGATCCACTTTTTGACCGCCGATTGCAGCGACAACCTGCTCACCCCAATTGTCCTCGCGGTGGTTTACAACAGCACTGGCACCTAGCTCCAAGCAGAGTTTGCGATCGATGTCATTGCTGGCAGTAGCCACGACAAATGCACCGGCACTAGCAGCCCACTGAATGGCGTAATAACCGACACGCCCAGCTCCGCCGGTGATCAGAATTTTCTGCCCGCTCACATCACCGTCTGCAAAAACACAGCGGTGCGCTGTCATTACTGGAATACCTAGGCAGGCACCAACTTCAAAAGAGATATTATCCGGTAACTTGGCTGCGCGACTGGAATCTAAAGCGACGTATTCTGCAGTGGTACCCAATCGACGACCATACTGTGCTTGATAAACCCAAACGCGCTCGCCAATGCGATCAGTAGAAATACCTTCACCGACGGCTTCGATGATACCAGCACCATCACTGTGAGGAATAATCAGTCCTCCATCAAGCAGGTTGGGGAATGCACCTGCGCGTTTTTTTACATCCGAGGGATTGACGCCACTGGCGTAGAGACGCACCAACACCTCACCGCTACCGGCTACTGGTTTTGGCTGTTCGCCGATTTCAATGACATCTTTTGCCGCACCAAATGTGTTAAACCAACCTGCTTTCATTTTTAAACTCCTCAGAAAATTTTTTGTGATGACTCAGGACAGCCAGTTCGACAGGCCTTCAGTGTGACCGTCAATGGCAAGCGCCTGACCTGAGATATGCTTGCCCGAGGGCGAGCAGAGAAACTGTATAGTTCCTGCAATATCTTCAGGATCAATAAAGGTGCGCATTGAACTTTGGCGTTGATAAATGTCGCGGATATGGTCGGGAGAGACACCTCGCTTTTCAGCGTCTAATTCAATGACTCGCTCAATACGCGGACCGTTAACGCTACCGGGGCAAATCGCATTTACACTAACTCCATACGGACCGAGCTCCATCGCCCAAGTCTTTGTCAGCCCTATAACAGCCCACTTCGCGGCCGTGTAGGGGGATCTCAAAGGAAATCCAAATAGTCCAGCATTGGAGGACATGTTAATGATGCAGCCTTTAGCCGTGCGAATCAGCGGAGCTGCACGGCGAGTACAATAAAAAACACCGTTAAGATCTACGCCAATAGTTCTATCCCACTCGTCCGGCTCTATATCTTCTACCGCAGAAGTAGGCCCAGCTACTCCAGCGTTATTGACCAGCACGTCCAAGCGACCGTAAACCGCCTCAACCTCATCGAATAACTTGTTGACCTGGACCACATCGGAGACGTCGCAAAGTGTCCCCTCGGCAGACGGATTAGCCACACAAAACTCATCTAGGAATGTCTGACTAACATCACAGATATGAACTCTTTCGCCACTGGCGATAAAAGATTCCGCGATCACTCTGCCGATCCCGGCAGCTCCTGCTGTAATTAGCACCACGCGCTGCTGCGCCATATCCGATCCTTCACTTGAGTTGTTATTGAGACAGTACGCTCCATGAGCAAATATTTAGGTTGACCATCCTGCCTTCACTAGCATTTCCCGGCAAATGATATTTTATTCATAATGGATTAGTTATTATCATGTGATTTGCAGTATAGTTCTTGAGTTGCAAGTGTTTAACTGGTCAAAGTTGAAATAAAATTCACTCACTGGATTCGAAATGAAGCACCGCACAAGCAAAAGGCGACTGCCGTCTCTAAATGCCCTGCGCTCTTTTGAAGCCGCTGCACGTCACCTCAGCTTCAAGGACGCCGCCAGTGAACTCAATGTATCTCAATCTGCTGTAAGCCATCAAATCAAGGCATTGGAAGAATTTCTTGGACTCTTGCTATTCGAGCGAAAAACGCGTGCTGTCGCACTGACCCGAAAAGGTCGCCTCTATTACCCGATACTTCGTAATGCCTTTGACAGCATGGCCGAGGGGACAGAGATACTGCTTCAGGGCCAATCCATCGCCATACTAACCCTGCAAGTTTACTCGACCTTTACTATACGCTGGTTACTACCTCGTCTCGCGCGCTTTCAAGAAAATCACACTGATATTCAGATTCGTCTGCAAACCGCGCAGAGCGACGTCAACTTTGCACAGGACGATGTTGATGCAGCGATTATGATCGGCCAACCAACCACCGCAACGCTGCATTATGACCACCTTTTCGATTGTCAACTCTATCCCGTTTGCAGCCCGGAGTATCTCCAAAAACACGGGCCAATAGAATCACCCGAACAGCTTGCCGGCCTGCCGTTACTCCAAGTTTATCCCTCATCAGAAGATTGGTATCACTGGCTAGACGCACACGACGTAGATACCGTCAATCCAAATTCAGGATTGCAGTTTGAAAGTTACGACGTCGCTTTAAGCAGTGCAGCTCAGGGAATCGGGGTTGCCCTTGGCCAGCAACCCTACACCAGTAGAGATTTTCGCAATCGCACTCTTGTTGAAGTATTTCCAGAATTGCGTGTAGCCAATCCCAACAGTTGGTACTTGGCCTATCGAGCAGAAAAACGACACATACCTAAAATAGAGATGTTTCGAGAGTGGCTACTTAACGAAGTAGTGGCAGATAACGAGCTACCAAAGCGTCAACCCTGACAAATATGCTTCTAACGCGTAATAGGGTAGCACTCTAAAACCGGCCCAAGCGCGTCGCGTAGCGGCGCGAGCCACTGCTCAAAAGGCTGCCATTGATTCATGCCGCTTCTATAAATGGGTTGTCGAACCTGCTCTGAGCTAGCTGTGCGTATCGTGCGCTTATTCTCGTAAAATTTTAAACACTGCTCCTCAAATGGCAGCTGGCAGTAATCAAGTAGGCGCCGAACCTGATTTTCGGTGTCTTCAACCATCGCTTCATAGTGGACCCGAAGTACGCGGCCGGGCAGCACATTATCCCAGTGATCCATTATTTCTACATAGTCTCGATAATAACGTCCAATGCGCTCCTGCCCGTAGGTAAATCCCTGCCCTGAAGCAAACAGCTGTTTGTAACCACTAAAGCAACAATCCATTGGATGACGTCTTGCATCAATAATTTTTGCATTGGGTAATATCAAATTTATCAAGCCGACATGACTGAAGTTATTTGGCATCTTATCAAGAAAACGCGGAGTATCGGATACACGCTGCACTGCAGTGCTATCGAGATAGGACTGCCCCATTTCAGTAAACTGTGCGGCGTTCATTTGCGCAAGAGCCGCGGGATAGAGCCCTGGATCATGGCGATGCGCTCTCCCATCAATCTTCCGTGCCAGTGCGATAATATCCGCCAGCTCGGCAGTGCCTTCAACCTCACTATGGCTAGAGAGAATTTGTTCTATCAGGGTTGAACCTGCGCGCGGTAAGCCGACAATGAATATCGGATCATTTGCCTGACAACCCATCGATTGATTTTTACGAAAAAAATCTTCATTAAAGAACGACTTTATTTTTTGCGTATCTTGATGAAACCGGTCAGCACTCCAAGGCACACTCTTGCCTCTAACCTGATTCCCTTTGGCATAAGCAGCCATCGCCAGCTGATATTCTTTGCGATCTTCACGCGCTTTACCTAAAGCAAACAACAAATGATAGTAATCACGGTAGTCACAACTTTTATCGCGTAAAATAGCCTCCATCTGCGCTATTTTATCTTCACTGAATCTGTAGGTTTTCAGATTAGCGAGACTCCAAAATGCCTCGCCCAAACCTGTTCCCTGCGCAATACATTTTTCATATGCGGCAATAGACTCCTCTGCACGCCCTACTGCTCGCAGTGCATGTCCATAGCTCATGTGCACTTGCGGGTGAGAGGGAAATTTTTCGATAATGGACTCGAAAATTTCTAGCGCCTGCTGATGCTCATTGATCTCCACCAAATTGGCCGCCTTCATGGTCAACCAGACACCATTAGTCGGCTCAATCTCTAACAGTTTATCAAGCATCACTATCGCATCTTTGAAGCGATGCCGCTTGTAAAGCACATTGGTGTAGCTATATCTCGCAGCGTGGTAATCAGGAGCTAGTTCAAGGCACCGAATAAGAAGATTTTCTGCGTCTTTCAATGCCCCTAGCTCCATTCCAACCTCGGCCAGCAGGCGAATAGCATTTACATTCAAGGGATTAATTTTGAGGAACGGGCGCAAGATAGCTTCCGCCTTAGCTACTTTACCATCCGCGATTAGCTCCGCAGCATCAACTAACTCTTTGTGGCCAGCCTGCGCGATCATCTGTTCCCGCATTGGATCAGTGTGCTGCATCTTTGACTCACTCATTGTTGCGACATTCCTGTGTTTCGGCTGCGAGTAAATTTATCACAGAAACAAGATCGGCGACTGTTCCGTTCTCACGAAACAGTCGCCTTTCAAGGGAGCGATATTATTAACTATAGTGTTTAGTTAAATTTCATACCAAACCGAGCACCAATAGTACGGGGTTTATTGACTGTTACCAGTCGCACAGCATCAGCGGTATTGATGTATAAATCAGCGACCTCATTTGTGAGGTTTTCAGCATAGAGCTCCGCGGTCCACTTGTCACTCTGCACGCCGATCGACCCATTGAGTAGGGAGTAAGCTTTCATCTGCTCACGCTTTGCCAAGAAAATATCGTTCCACATAGCATCGGTATGAACGTAGTTAAGCTGAGCATGACCCTCCATACCCATCACCTCAAAAGAGAATCGGCCGGTCAGATTGTATTTCGTATCGGGAGTGAAAGGTAAATCCTGTCCATCAATTGCATCTGCCCCCTCACCCCTACCGTCGCTATAATCGGCTGAAAGCTCCGCCTTATTGTGCGAATAACCGGCAGACAACTCGAAGTTCTCACTCACTAAGAATGTGGTATCAAATTCTATACCTTCACTGGTGGCGGAGCCGACATTGTCCACCAAACCTAGCTTAGAGATTTCAGGATTGAAGAACCCAATTTGAAAATCATCCCAATCCGATTGATAAACGGCACCATTTAAACGCCAGCGACCATCCATAAATGTCCCTTTCATACCGAGCTCACGACTTTCAAGGAAGTCTGGTTCGTAAGTCGCACCCACCTGATCAGTACGGTTTACGCCACCTGGCCGATAGCCTTCGGAATAATTGGCATAAATCATTAGATCTTCAGTCAAATTGTAAGCGACATTGAGCTTGACGATACTATCCGACCCGCTGAACTTACTATCAACGTTATCCGGTGGAGGGCTATCACTGAAGGTGTAACAACAATCAGGCCACCAGACAGTACCCACAAAACCTTTCAAAGTAGTTTCATCGTCAAACCAACGATAGCCCACTGTCGCTGTCAGGTCATCGGTAAAGTCATATGAGAGCTCACCAAACACAGATACTTCACTGTCCTTGCGAACCTGATCAGTCTGAAAGTAAAGATCGTCAACCACGGCAGCTCCTGGATTAATGCCGGGAATGTGCCACTGGGAATTAAAGTCGAGTTTATTTTGCATATAGAATGCGCCAACAATCCAGCGCGTCTTCTGATCCTGTTTGGAGACCAACCGTAATTCATGCGTAGTGAACTTCATGCTAGTCTCTTGCTGATACTGAATACTTGGATCAACACAGGGACCAAAGTAAGAAACATAACAGGTATAGTAGGGCTCAACATAGCTGCCTACAGAATAAGCAGAATAATCGTTATAGACTTCGAAGTCTCGGTCGAGATAGGAGCCAGCGTAAGTCAGGTCCGCAAAACCAAGGTCACCTTCGAGCACTAAACCCAGCTTAGTCCACTCGTCATTGTCGTCATCATTATAAAAACGCGCCACTTCAAACTCATCCATTTCCGGATCTTGATCCCATATGCCAGTGGTGTCGGTTTCTTGGTACATGGTCGTAACTGTAGCTGTCCAACTATCGTTTAGATCAACTCTTAACGCCGCTCGCATACCCTGCTTTTCGGCCTCGTTAAAATCATTCTTTACGTAGCCCTCGTTAGTACGAACGATCCCACTGTCGGGGAATACCAGCGTACCCGGAACTGCGTCGATATAACCGCCATCTTTGGTCTTCCAGGCAGCAACGCGCAGTGCAGCAGTGTCAGTCAGTGGAATATTAGCGAAACCTTCTACACCGTATCCCTGACCACCGTCAGAGATAGTTTCACCGCTCACGTCAAAGCCCGCCTCAAAAACATCAAACTCCGGCTTCTTGGTAATAATTCGCAGGTTTCCGGCTTCAGATGCAGCGCCATAAAGGGTGCCTTGCGGGCCTACCAATACTTCCAGACGATCAACATCGTAAATATGGACATCCAAATTGCGACCAATCGCCGTCACTGGGGCCTCATCCAAATAGATGGCCACCGCACTACCCTGAAGGGACTGATTACTGTTGCCACCATCAGAGATACCGCGCATAAACAGCTGTCCAAGGCCAGGCGACCGCTGAATGAACGACACCGAAGGCATCTGCATTACATAGTCTTCAAAACCTGAGATATTCAACTGCTCAAGCTTTTCGGACCCCAATGCAGTCATACTGATCGGCACATCCTGCATGCTTTCACTTCTTTTGCTGGCCGTAACAACCACCTCTTCCAGACGCAAAGTTTCTTCAGACATGGCGAGTGGAGAGCAAATGACGGCGGACAGCAAAGAAACACGAGACAGTGTCCTGACGTGCCGTGCTAGCAGCTTTTCTTGAAGTTCAAATTTTTTGCTATAACTCAATTTATTAAATGGCATTGAGCGATCCCTCCCGAACGTTTTAAGAAATGCATTCCTGCATTTTGGATTTGTTAATATTATGTCATCGAACTATTTGTAGATTAGTCCTCCAAGTGGAAAAGGGGCAAGCGATGTTTTCTACAATATGATTTACTTTATTTCATCTGTAAAAGCAGACTGATGGGCTGTGCTGCATTAACAGCTAACATGATTTAGGATCACTTAAACGTGCTCAATAGATCTACGTCGTTGGTTAGATGTGAAGGCACCATCCATGAGTATTTCTATTTCTTTCTGCTCTAGGTGTATTGCTTTCATGTTTTTTATGCTCTCTTGAGTTAATGCCACAAAACTAGCTATGGCTTTTCGTCAATAGAGGGAATAGAGGCTAGTCAGTGGTGGCCTTTGGTAGATCACACATTGTTGGTTAGTTACTTCCAACATTTCTAATCACCCTAAAAGTCTTAAATTAATTTCAGACCTTCTATTTGCTCGTCAATTGCTACTAAATGCATCACGTAGTGCTATGTCTTTCAATGAAGGCTAAATTGCATATAGTGTCATGGGAGCACCTAAATACACTACATGCAGTCTTTTTATCTAATCCACTCCGAATAACTAGCAACCCACCCGTGCAATATGGATTGAAAGCTAAGCCTGGGCCGAAACCATCCATAACGCGAATAAAGGGTGATTCTATATCGGTTAATGGCCACCTCCTAGCTAGGTTTTATTGATAAAAGACAGCTGTATTATCTCAGCCAAGTGGTGACTCACATTATTATTTTTGAATGGGCATAAAACAAAACCTGTAGAAACAAAGGTTTTTAAACTTACTTGGCGGAGACGGAGGAGAATCTATTTTCTGACATATTTTGGACACCACTTAGCCTACAGAGACTTTGCTGTAGTCACTCTTTGCATCCATTCAGTGGATAGAGCCCATCGATAGAGTACTGCCATTGGGGTTGACGCATGTGAAAAGGCGCGTAAAGCCCCTTAGGGTTATTGGCGGCTACTTTTACAATGTCAAAAAGCACTGAGATTAGATAGATTCCACCGATACGCGGATTTACATCACAGGCGAAATTAGTGAGACGGTATAAATTGGCCTTATCTGCTAGCTCCGAAATCCTGAGTATATGCAGATGTATAGCCTTTCCCTCTGGATTTAGCTAAATAGCTAATATGGTGGCATGCCTCTTGGGCCTTAACTTCGTAATCATCCTGATCCCGACGCACATTATGATATCCAGCCCAATGCGGCTTTAGATCGAAGAACTCTGAGTATGCTGCTATCCACTTGTTGAGCTGATAAGGGTGGCGAACTTTTTGACCGTCTAAGAGAAAAACAAGGTGGTAGTGCTGATGCTTGGATCTTTCCTGTTCCCTTACCCAGCAATAACTTATGTCACCGATCCTATAGTGAGCCTTAATTCTTTTCTTTAATCGCCGAACCAAGTCACTGATGATTTTATTGTCTTCTGTATAACCGGCAACTCGAATGTCAAAGCGATATACAAAAATCTTACTATGCTTGACTAACATATCGTTAAACTGACTGAGGATTGGCCTCAAGATATGCGTATACAGGCCACTTTTACGTGCATTTACTCGCCACGCATAGTCGTTAAACCAATACCAATCCTCGTAGTGGATATGCTTCATGTTCTTGTCTCAAGTAGGTTAGATATTATTAATTACCTCGTGAGTGAATTTGGTCGAGCAACCGGCAACCCCATATGTAGCAGTAACCCTTAGCCAAAATACGTTTAAAAAAGGGGGTACAAAACCAAGGTCACAGGGCCAAGACTGTCCACTAATATCTTTAACTGGGCTACAGCCAGAGCATTCACTAACAGGCATGTAAGCTCTATGAGTCGGCATTATAGTCAGAACGGCAAGCTGCTATTCGCTGCGTCAACCAAAGATTAATCTCAGACTCCAACCAGCCACTCGCTCGCGCACCCAGTTTAATTGGCGGCGGAAATTCACCTTTTGAGACCAGTAAATGAACTTGTGAGCGGCATATCCCTATTCGGTTCTCTACCTCTGGCCATCTAAGGATTCTGTCATTGAAATTGATTGGTCGAGAAAATAACGTTTTAGCGTTGGACATTGTTTTACTACCTACGTCGATTAATGTCCGACAAGAATGATTTGAGCGGGCCGTATCAAGTGAATTGATGGTACGCCTTTTCGATTTGCTCTAATGAAAACCATTTTTTTACGGTTGACATAGGTATCTTGCTACGTGCGCAGGCTAGACGCCTTGCCTCCTGTTTGGATTTACCTTCTGCACGAAGACCACCATAGTGTTTTAATAAGATCTTTTGACGCTCTAGCTTTTTGTCTGTTTTTTCGGAGTCGCCAACTCGTGCAGCACCTGCCAGATAACCAGCCTCTAGCTTTGAAACTGACACAAACTCAACACATTGAGCCGCTCTCAAGAGATGAGAGTAGGCACGCTCACTGTGTTGATGTCGAGCAAGGCTAAAAGAATGGAGCTCAAACAGTAAAGTGAACGCAGCACTGACACCCGCCATATGCTCATAGAGAGCAACAAAATCTGGAGGGAGAACGCCTGCGCTACCGTGTGGCGCATCGTCAATAGGAACGTTTCTGTCAACCAGAAACGCTAGTGCAGAGCATTTCAGCGACTCAACCAGAGCATCAACATCCCATCCTCCATTAAGATTTTTCAGCTCGCCACTCGTCGGCATTTCATTTAGAAAGCGAGATTTTTCAGTGACTAGCATGCTTTGATGCTGATTTCGTTTCCCCGTCTTTCTTTTGATTGTCGTGCGCTTTTTCATTTGACGTTAACTACGCTCTACGCAATAACTAGAGGCTTGAGCATCTAAGAAATCGGCCCACCATTGCATCATTTTAGTCCGTTCATCAATATATCTCGCATGATGCGTGTATGCGGCTCTAACACTATTGCGCTCTTGATGCGCGAGCTGTCGCTCAATAGCATCAGGATTAAAGCCCTCCTCATTTAGAATGGATGACGCTGTGGCACGAAACCCATGAGGGACAGCCTTGCTCTTGCCCAACGTTTTGCCATCGAACCCCATTCTAAAAACAGCTTGTCGCATCGTGTTATCAGACATTATTTTGGTTCGATTAACCTCTGAGGGAAATACTAGCTCATAGCGCCCCGTAATAACTCTAATCTGCTGAATCACATCAACGGCCTGCTGCGACAGAGGCACCAGATGATCGACCTTCATTTTCATGCGCTGGGCAGGGATTCGCCAAAGGTTGGCCTCAAGATCAAATTCCTCCCACCTTGCTCCGCGAAGTTCTATTGATCGGACGAAGGTCAGCACCAACAGCTTAATACTCAACTGCGTTAGAATCCGCCCTCTTTTTGAATAGCCCTCCAGACAATTAAGAAACTCTGACAATTCTTTCTTAGGTAATGAATGGCGGTGGGTAACCTTTCGAGCTTTTACAATGCCGTCGAGGTCACCAGCGGGATTGGTTGTCACTATTCCGTGCTGAATCGCGTAGCGATAAACCGCTTTGATACATTGCTTGACTCTATTGGCAACATCAAGCGCGTCTCTGGCCTCAATTTTTTTAATAACATCGATTACCTGTAGGGGAGTAACTTGGTCTGCAGGCAACCTACCAAGAGTCTTAAAACTATTATCAGCTAATCGCTTCATTACTCGGTCAGCGTGACTATCCGCCCACTTATCACGCTCGTGATGCCACCACTTAACGGCAACCTCCTCAAATGTCGGCACGGTACTCTGCCGTCTGCGCTCTTTCTTAACTTGACTGGGGTCGACGCCTTCGGCCAACAATTTTTTTGCCTCATGACGACTCTCTCTCGCCGACTTGAGTGACACTACCGGAAACACGCCTATCGCAAAGGTTTTACGTTTCCCAGCAAATCGATAATCCAGTCGCCAGTATTTTCTACCATTCGTTTTGACCAATAAATACATACCATCAAAATCGGATAATTTGTAATCTTTATCAGACGGCTTGGCTTCTTTAACTTGAATGGCGGTAATAGGCATATTCGACGGTATATCTTGCTATTGAATTAAGATACCGTCAAAAATACCGTCACAAATACCACATGTCAATGGACATTAATAGACAGTAACTTTTCAAAAGACACAAAAAAGACCCAATATACGGGGCCTTTAGGCTGCCAGCAAATACTACTGGGCTATGATCTGGTGCCCGGGGCCGGACTTGAACCGGCACGGTATTTCTACCGACGGATTTTAAGTCCGTTGCGTCTACCAATTTCGCCACCCGGGCGTCTAAAACTGACTAAGATGGGCTTTTATCAGCAGCGGAGTGCTGAAGGGCGGCAGTATACATGATCATTATCCCAGTTGGGAACGCCTCAGAGGTCGCTATTAACACTTTTTCTCCACTCTCTGGGCGTGCTGCCGAACCAGCGCTTGAAGGCTCTGGTAAATGCTGTGTTATCTGCATAACCCAGATAGTCTGAGAGCTGGATAATAGATATATCCGAATTGCGCAGGCGCTCGGTGGCTATAGCCTGGCGAACGGACTCCAATAAGTCAGAAAATGAACTGCCCTCTTGTTTGAGCATACGCTGCAGGGTGCGCGGGTGCACGGCAAGTCGATCTGCAACAGTTTCGATACCGCAGGGGCCCAGAGGCAACAGCTCTCTAATCAGACGGACCACATCGCCGCAGAGATCTCTGGGTACATCTTCCTCTAGCTGATTGATATGGGAACGCAGTATCATATTCAGGGCCGGGTCTACCTGAAGTATGGGCGCCTTGAGCCAGATTTTTGGGAATACTATCTCAGTGCGCTGTTGATCGAAGAGCACTGGGGCTTTAAATAGCTTTTGGTAGGGCTTTAAACTGGCTGGTGACTCATGGCAAAAACAAACTCTGGTAGGTTTCCAATCCAGCCCACAGAGTGCCTGCATAATAACAATACTTTGGGCCATAGCCAGTTCATCGGACTGCTTGCGGAGCTCGGTTTGCGCGGAATTGTGGTAGCTGAGATGGGCCTGGTCACCACAGCTGTTCAGTGCACCGTTCACCGGCCCACTAATATGCAACATCAAATGGTCAACCAGCGCTAGCAAGGCGGTACCCACATCGTTGGATTGCAGCATTAATTGGCCAACCGCTCCCAGCAGGTTTATATTCTGATTGATGCCCAACAGTGCGGCAAAATGCGAACAGCCAGTGGCATCAGCCGCGTTCTGAAGCAAGCCTTCAATGCAATTATAGGAGACTAATTCGTCGAGGTCGCCTACCGCGGGAAACCCAGGTGAAAAACCATTAGCCTGCAAAATTTTGTCAGGGTCAGCCTGTAACAGCCGCATTTGTTTGTCAAAGCCCGCTATAACTGCGGCTCGTACCTTTGCCATAATAGACACCTGCAAAATGCAAACATGAGTAGAATAGCAGATATTTGTCGCCAAATGTCAATATATTGTCGCCCTGTGCCGAGTTAGCAATCGTTCAATCGCTAGTATTATCGGCCCCCTGGAACAAATGAGACGCTGCCGGGTACGATAGAAAATTGGTTGCAGTAATATTATGAAAGACAAGATTGTTAACTTCACCTATATCACCAGCATATTTATGCTGCTAGCGCTGGTTCTTGCGGTACTCTTAGTTGTCGCATCAACAGGGCTTGCAGTTCCTCTCGAAAGCATCGCTGCAGAGTTATCCCAAATTACCGACCTAGCTGCAAGGCTGTTTATCTAGCTCAAGGCTGTTTATCTAGCTCCAAGGCTGTTTATCTAGCTCCAAGGCTGTTTACCTGGCTCAGGGCTGTTTATCTAGCCCCAAGGCTGTTTACCTGGCTCCAAGGCTGTTTACCTGGCTCAGGGCTGTTTACCTGGCTCAGGGCTGTTTACCTAATTCGATTAAGATTTGCTTGCAAGACCGGGGCGTGGCGAGGAGAAAACAGATATTTGAAATGGAGGCGCCGGTCGGAATCGAACCGACGATGGCGGAGTTGCAGTCCACTGCATTACCACTTTGCTACGGCGCCTTTAGAAGACATTTCATTTCAGGCTCTGGACAACGCCGAAACCGGTGCTGTCTGAGAGGCCGCTATTCTAGGGATTACCAGCAATAAAGCAACTACTTCTCGGCATCGGCGCTCAATTGAGGCCAGGCGAGCATAAGGTACTGCACCATGGACCAAAGGGTCATGATTGCAGCCGCATAAATAGCCACAAACCCAACCTGGGTAAGCAGCTCCTGCTCCGGCTTGGCCAGCAGCAGAAGCGCCACAGCTATCATCTGCACCCAGGTTTTAATCTTACCCATCATCGAGACTGCAACACTGCCTCTGGAACCCAGCTCTGACATCCATTCCCGCAGCGCCGATATAACAATTTCCCGACCAATAATCACTATGGCTGGCAGCGCAAACCAAGGCGTTGAATGCACTTCCAATAGCAGTACCAGTGCAGCCACCACTATAAGTTTGTCTGCCACGGGATCGAGAAAGGCACCAAAGGGCGTCACCTGATCAAGCTTGCGGGCCAGATAGCCATCTACCCAATCAGTCAGCGCGGCCAGGCCAAAAATAGCTGCTGATGCGAAGTGATGCCATTCCCAGGGCAGGTAATAGACAACAATAAACACTGGGATCAGGGCGATACGCAGCAGAGTCAGGATATTGGGTAAATTCCACATAGATGATTCTAATTTTCCATAATTATTGGTGACGGCGCGCCGTCAAGTTACTCATTGTACAGGGCGCTGTAAATAGCTTCAGCTACCTTTTTGTTTATATTATCAACCTTCATCAAATCCGCAACACTGGCTTTTTTGACCTCCAGGATACCGCCAAAATGTTTGAGCAGATTACGGCGCCTGCTGGGCCCTACTCCCGGAATACCCTCCAGAGGCGAGATACGGCGTTTTTTATCTCGCCTGGCCTTGTGGCCGGTAATCGCAAAGCGGTGCGCTTCGTCGCGAATCTGCTGTATCAGATGCAGAGCTGCCTGCTGAGGCCGGGCGATAACCCTGTTGTTCTGGTCTGCCAAAATTAAGGTTTCCAGCCCCGGCTTTCTGGTGGTGCCCTTGGCTACGCCCAGCACCATCACGCCCACCACACCCAGATCGGCCAGTACATTTTTGGCTATACCAATCTGCCCTTTACCGCCATCAATCAGCAAAATATCCGGCAACTTGCCTTCGCCTTTCATCAGCCTGGTATAGCGGCGGCGAATCGCCTGCTCCATGGCCGCATAGTCATCGCCGTCGGTGATGCCATCTATATTAAAGCGTCGATAGTCACTCTTCAGCGCACCATTGGCATCAAATACCACACAGGAGGCAACCACTGCTTCGCCGCTGCTATGACTGATATCAAAGCACTCCAGGCGCTGGGGTGTCTGCTCCAGGCCAACTGTGTCGCGCAACGACTCGAAGCGCTGCTCAATGGTTTTTTTAGACGCCAGTCTGGCGGTGAGATTTTGCTCTGCGGTGCGCTGAGCCAGCTCAATCCACTTGGCTCTAAAGCCACGCACTGAATCGCGAATTTCAATATTGCGCCCTACTCTGGTGTGCAGTGCTTCGCAGAGAGCCTCTGTTCCCTCAATAGCTGCATTGACCAGAATCTCTTTAGGTAAATCTGGCCGTCCACCGCCATCCAGATACAGATGGGGCAGGAATTCACTGAGCAGCTCTGCAACCTCCTCGGCCAGTGGTGCCTTGGGATAATAGCTGCGGCTGCCAAGAATACGACCCTGACGAATATACAGCATATGCACACAGGCCTGACCATTGGTCACTGCCCCGGCGACCACATCGATGGTGCCCCTGCCCTTTTCAATCATCTGCTGGGCCTGCACTGTGCGCAGCGCAGAGATCTGATCGCGGTGCTCGGCAGCTTTCTCAAACTGCAGATCAGTGGACGCAGCATCCATATCTCGCTCCAGCTGCTTGAGAATTTTATCGGCCTTGCCATCCAGATAGAGCCTGGTCAGCTCTACATCCGCGCTGTAGTCCTCGGAGCTGACAAACTCCACACAGGGTGCAGTACAGCGCTTAATTTGGTACTGCAGGCAGGGCCTGGAGCGGTTTTTAAAGAACACATCTTCGCACTGGCGCACCTTAAAGGTCTTTTGCAAAAAGCTCATGCTGTCGCGCACCGCATGCACCGATGGGAACGGGCCAAAGTAGGTCCCTTTGGCTTTTTTGGGGCCGCGGTGAAAGGCCAGACGGGGCCACTGATCACGGTCGGATAAAAAGATATAGGGATAGCTTTTATCGTCGCGCATTAAAATATTGTAGGGCGGACGATACTGTTTGATCAGGTTATGCTCGAGAATCAGCGCTTCGGTTTCTGTCTCGGTCACTGTGACATCAATCTTGGCAATGCGCTTGACCAGCGCTGCAGTTTTGGGGGTCAGACCAGTCTTGCGAAAATAGCTGCCAACTCGCTTTTTAAGATTTTTGGCCTTGCCCACATAGAGGATGGCCCCCTCCCCGTCAAACATCTGGTAGATGCCGGGTCGGCCGGTGAGGGATTGCAAAAAAGGTTGGTGATCAAAAGCCATGGCGGGATTGTAGCCGGTCTTGGCATACACCGCATTAGCCTATCAAGAGAACCTCTTATCCCCCGCCATACACAGCTGTTTATCGGCGCTGGTCACGGTGAAATCCCTATCCAATACCGTGCTGACAAAGTGCCATTGATTAGTCGCGGCCTCTGGAGTCAGCACTAGCTCAGACCAGCCGCGCTGGGCTGTATCCACTGCATGAAGTTCTGCGCTGGCATTTTGCATGGCCCGGGCAAGCACATCCGGCTCTGTGGCCAGATAGGTTTCCAGCCCCGGACTGTTGACTCCCGGGGTTCCCACCTCAACACCCAGGGCCTGGCCCTGGTCGTTGGCTAAATTAAAGGCCCAGGCATTGTGCGTATCTCCAGCGAGCACCACCGGATTAACGCCATGATCAAGCAAACTGGCAAACACTCTATTGCGAGAGGCCCAGTAGCCATCCCAGGCATCTAGATTAAAGGGTAGATTATCCGCCGCCAATGTCTGCATCATCTGCAGTATTGGCCGATATTCTGGCAGGGTTTCGTCCAGCCTAAGCTCTTCGTCAGTCAGTGCCGGCAGTCGCAGCTTACCCATCAGCACCTGCTGGCCCAGCACCTGCCAGGTAGCCGCTCGCTGTTTGCTGCTCTGCAACTCAGCATCTAACCATTGCTCCTGATCTGCCCCTAGCATCTGTCGCCCAGGATCAATCAGAGCCTGGGTTTTAAAGCGTTCCGAGTCCGGCAAGTAATACCATGCCTCTGGCAATATCTCCGGGGTTAAGTCTTTGATCAGCTGGTAGTCCGTAATCGCGACTGGCTTACCGGTGGAGAAATCAAAAGGCAGATTAATCCGCTGCAGCTGGTCTGCAGCAATTACAGCAGCCTGCTCCTCGGTGACCAATCGGGCACCGCTGGCATCTACATGGTAAAGGCCTGAGCGCATAGGTAGATCGACAGCATAGTTTAGTGGCCTATCGCGACCATGAATTCTGGTGTCAAGCATCATCAGGTCAGCCAGATTGCCAATCTTAAAACTCCGGTAAATCGGCGCTTGGTCACCGGCTTCCGCGGTACGGATAGGCATCCATTCATGATAGGCCTGTCGGGCTGCGCGGGCGCGGGCGAAAAAATCACCCTCTTCCTCATTGTGATTTTCTGCACCTTCGGTCCAGCAGTCATTGGCAAGCTCATGGTCATCCCACACAGTGACAAACGGGTGACGAGCGTGCACTGCCTGCAAATCTGCATCAGTGCGATACAGGCCGTAGCGCATGCGGTAGTCTTCGATGCTCAGAATTTCAGTGCTGGGCTCTACCTGACGTCCCAGCTTGTCTGTGGCCACTGGGTTGGCATAAACGCCCTCGGCATATTCATAGATATAGTCACCCAGATGCAGCACCAGATCCAACTCTGTATTGGCCATATGGCGATAGGTATTGAAGTACCCCTGGGGATAGTTGGAACAGGAACAGACGCCGAGACGAAACTCGCTGACATCACCCTCGGGCAGGGTGCGCGTTGTGCCTACTGCGCTGCTGATTCTGTCGCGCAGAAAACGATAATAATACTGGCTACCGGGCTCCAGACCCCCAGCATCTACCTTGATTGTGTAGTCTCGAGCAGCACTGGTAGACGCTGAACCAGAGCTAACCAGCTGTTTAAAATCAGCATCTTTTGCCACCTGCCACTGGCAATCAATCTCAGCGTGCTGGCCATTGCCCGGAATCAAGCGAGTCCACAGGATAACCCGATCTGCCAGCGGATCACCACTGGCAATACCATGAGTAAAATAAAATGGCTCGTCGGCATAGACTTCAAATCCACGCAGAGCCAGCACACCCAAACTGGCTCCAAAACCTTTTAGCAGTTGACGACGATTAAAATGCGCTGCGGCCATAATATTTAGCTCTTATTGGATTGCGTTTAGGGCGTCAGATTAACCTATTAAATTCATGCTGTACTATAAAAAAGTGCCTGCACAGATATAAATTTGACTATTGGCCGTAAGTGATCAACCTTCTCTGGTGACTAACAGAGCACCGTTTAACAGAGCACCGTTTAACAGAGCACAGTTTAGCGCTGACTGGATTTAGGCGGTCGGGGAAACAGCTGATTGACCAGATCAGCGCAGCGCTCGATATGGCCTATGCAATCCCACACCAGAGGCGGCACACCATGGGCTGACTCATTGCGCAAATGGGGTAATACGCGCTCCAGCGACTTGCAGTATCCTCTCTTCTGTTCGGTGCCCTCAAGATGCCTAAAGCCAGAGTCCGAAAGCCAGTTTTTCTCATTGGCCAGAGTCAGTAACTGGCGCAACATTAACTCCGGCCTATTGGCTTTAATTCGCAGCGCATGTTCGATCACATTACAGGCTTTGAGCTGCACCTCGGAGCCCAGCGAATAAAAAAAGTAGGAGTATAGAGCCATATTTCTGGCAATATTGAACTGACCGCGAATAATCTGCGGTACATTGGAATGTAGTTGAATGGCCGCGAGAGTAGAATAATGGGAGGGAAGATCAATTTCCTTGCCACCCATTTTTTGCAAGAACAGGTGCTGTTTATCAACACACATAATCTCGTCAAAGGGTTTAAATGAGTCCATCCAGAGTTCCTTTCTAATGCCAATTTAGCGGGTATAAAAAGAAAACTCACAGAGATAAGCATCTGAATCCTTTCAAAAGCAACCATATTATTCATAGACCTATTTGCTATGGCTTGCAACTCAGTTCAGGCCTGTGCCGCCCCTGCGGCCCCCTGCGCTCCATAGTCTGCCAGCATAGCGCTAACTTGCAGCAACCTATTGCGGGTGGCCGGGCTAAATCTGCCCATACTGATAAACCCATGGGTACAGTCCGGCAAATGCTGATGGCTGACATTAACCTGTGCCTGAACAAGCTTATCCACAAAGGCCAAACCCTCATCTCGCAGCACATCATATTCTGCAGTCACAATCAGGGTATCTGGGGTATCCTCTAGATGCTTCCAGGCTAGAGGGCTAGAGGTCCTGACTGCCGCATTATCGGCATCCAGTAAATAGTTATCGCGAAAGAACGTCATGGTATTCTCGGTTAACAGCAACCCCTTACCAAAGCGCTTGACAGACTCAGACTGGTGCTCCATATCCACCCAGGGATAGAGTAAAAACTGAAATGCTGGCGGCGCCGATAACTGACCTTCGACAACTCCACCGAAGGTTTGCATAGACAGCACAGCCGCCAAATTACCCCCAGCACTATCGCCGCCCACTCCTATTTTTGTATTTTCTATACCCAGCTCAGCCGCCTGATCTACCACCCAGTTAAAGGCGCCCAACCCATCTTCAATAGGCCCGGGAAATGGACTCTCTGGCGCACGCCTGTAGTCCACAGCTATCAAATTAATGCCAGCCTGGCCCGCCAAAAGACTGCAAAAGCCATGGTGACTTTTTAGCCCGCCAATCACATAGCCGCCACCATGAAAATAAACCATAGTCAGCGCCGGCTTGGCATGGATTGGCCGATAAATTCTGACCCCTATCTGACGCTCGCCCAGGGGAATCTGCCTGTCCTCAGTGCTGACATCTGACCTTGAGCCACTGCCAAAGACCCGATCATAGGTATCGTAGATTCGGCGCAGTTCGCCCAGGGGACGCCTGGCGAATTCGGGCCCCAGATTACCCAGTGTACAGAGTATTCGCTGGCCAGTAATAAGCTTCATAGCGCGATATACAGCTGATTTTTAATGCAGAACAATAGGCCCATCAGGTTAACCCAACTTTTATTAGTACCGGCAAATCACCAGTTTTATAGGCTTAAGTTAACCCAATAATCAGACCATGGCAATCCATCTTATGATCGATCAGTTTTGGCCCACAAAGGCTAACCAAGCCCGACAGATGGGTGTAAACTAGGGCGTAAATTTTTTAGACCTGATCTTATGCTCGAGCCAGCAGCAGCCATAACTCCCAATCTCTGTGCACCTGACAGAAAATTCTGTGTGGCGCCCATGCTCGACTGGACTGATCGTCACTGCCGCTATTTTCTGCGTCTGATCAGCCACCACGCCGTGCTCTATACCGAGATGATTACTACTGGCGCCATTCTCCATGGGGACACCGACTACCATCTGGCTATGAATCCTGAAGAGCACCCGGTGGCGCTGCAGCTGGGTGGCAGCGACCCAACAGATCTGGCCAGAGCCTGTGTGCTCGCCCGCCAGTATGATTATGCCGAGATCAATCTCAACTGCGGCTGCCCCAGTGACCGGGTACAGAATGGTATGTTTGGCGCTGTGATGATGAAAAATGCCCAGATTACTGCAGACTGTATTAAAGCCATGCAGGACGCAGTGGATCTGCCTATCACCGTCAAGCACCGAATTGGTGTGGATGACTTCGATAGCTATGAGTTTCTCTGTGACTTTGTAGACAGTCTGGCAGCAACCGGCTGTCAGACTTTTCTGGTACATGCGCGCAAGGCCTGGCTGAAAGGCCTGAGTCCAAAACAGAATCGCGAGATTCCTGAGCTTAACTATGACCGCGTCTACCAGCTAAAAAAAGATTTCCCCCGGCTGGAGATTATTATCAATGGTGGAGTAACAGATCTGCAGCAATCCGCGCAGCATTTACAGCAACTGGATGGCGTTATGGTGGGTCGCGAGGCCTATACCAACCCCTATCTGCTGGCCACTGTAGATCAGCAGATTTATGGCTCTAAAGAGCCGGTAAAATCCAGGCAAAAAATCGCTGAAGAGTTTCTTCAATATGTGGATAATGAGCTAGGCAAAGGCACCAGACTCCAGGCCATGACCAGACATATTCTAGGCCTGTTTCATGGCATGCCCGGCGCCAGGCAGTACCGGCGGCATATCAGTGAAAATGCCTTCAAACCAGATGCAACCATTGATGTACTGGTCTCTGCTCTGGAAAAAACAACAGCGCTGGCTAAGACAACAGCGTTTTAGTTAAAACAAAGGGAATAAGATTTTCATGACTGATAAAAGCAAACTCGCTCAACTAAAAGAAATGACCACTGTGGTCGCCGATACCGGCGATTTTGATGCCATTGCCCAGTACTCTCCCGAAGATGCTACCACCAACCCTTCCCTGCTGTTAAAAGCCGCGCAAATGCCGGCTTATCGCAGCCTTGTTGATGGGATTGTTCAGTCTGTTACCAGTGGCAAGCTGTCTTCGGACGAACAGCTGTCAGCCTGCATGGATAGACTGGCTGTAGGATTTGGTGAAAAAATTCTTGGAACTATACCCGGTCGCGTTTCCACTGAAGTAGACGCAAGACTTTCCTTTGACAGAGATAGCTCCATTGCCAAGGCGCGTCAGCTTATCGATCTCTACGAGCAAGCTGGCATTGGCAAAGAGCGTGTACTTATCAAAATGGCCTCTACCTGGGAGGGAATTAAGGCCGCAGAGCAACTGGAAAAAGAAGGTATTAACTGCAACCTCACATTGCTGTTTAACTTTACTCAGGCAGCAGCAGCTGCAGATGCAGGAGCCTATCTGATTTCGCCTTTTGTGGGCCGTATTCTTGACTGGTACAAAGCCAACACTGATCTCAGCGACTATGCACCGGCCGATGACCCCGGGGTGCAGTCAGTTACACGCATCTACAACTACTACAAGCAACAGGGTTACAACACCGTAGTAATGGGTGCCAGCTTCCGCAACACCGACGAAATTACCGAACTGGCCGGTTGCGACCGACTGACCATTAGCCCCCAGCTGCTACAGGCGCTAGATGAGGATTACGGCGTTCTGGAACGCAAGCTGGACCCGACAAATAGCGGTGAAAAAATTCACTACCAGCTGGGTGGTGAAACTGCATTCCGCTACGAACTCAATGACGACCCCATGGCAACCGAGAAACTGTCTGGGGGCATTCGAGCCTTTGTCGCAGACCAGATTAAACTGGAAACCTGGTTGCGAGATATTCAGTAATGATCGATCGTATTAAAAGCTTTTTTGCCAAAAACGTTCTCGAATCTGAAGAGACAGTAGCCAGCGAACAGCTGGCTACTGCTGCCCTGCTGGTAGAGGTGATGGTAATCGATGGCAACCTGGATGAGCAGGAACTGGCGTCTATCAGCCAGACTCTCTGCGATATTTTAAGCCTTGAACTCGGGCAGGTAGATGAGCTGCTGCGACTGTCTCGGGAAGAAGTAGCCGAAGCCACCTCTCTCTATCAGTTTACTCGTGAGATTAACGAGCATTTTGAGCTGGATAAAAAGATGGATGTGCTGACCGCCATGTGGCGCGTCGCCTATGCAGATGGCTATCTGGACAAGCATGAGGAAGGCATTATTCGGCGCGTGGCTGATCTGCTGCATATTCGCCACAATGAATATATTCGCTGTAAGTTGGCGGCTCGGGGAGAATAGACCCTTCACTCCGTTCAGGATGACAAAACGGTTGCGGAAAAGCCAAGCAAAATACCATTAAATCGGCGTTAACCCGGAATCCACATCTGCATTCTGGCCACGATGGCGCAGATAATGATCCATCAAGGTAATCGCCAGCATAGCCTCCGCAATCGGCACCGCACGGATGCCCACGCACGGATCATGGCGCCCAGTGGTAATCACCTCAGCAGGTTCACCAGCAGTATTAATCGACTGCCCTGGAATACGGATACTGGAGGTCGGCTTAAGGGCCAGATGAGCGACAATATCCTGACCTGAAGAAATACCCCCCAGCACGCCGCCAGAGTTATTCGACAGAAAGCCCTCGGGAGAAAGCTCATCGCGATGCTCTGTGCCCTTCTGGGCCACCACGTCAAAACCCGCACCCAGCTCCACACCTTTAACCGCATTGATACCCATCAGACCATGGGCCAGCTCGGCATCAAGGCGATCAAAAATCGGCTCGCCCAGTCCCACGGGCATATTCTTGGCGACCACGGTCACCTTGGCACCAATGGAATCACCCTCTTTGCTAAGGGCCTGCATATAGGTTTCCAGCTCTGCAACCTTACCGGCATCGGGGAAAAAGAAGGGATTCTTTTCAATCTCAGCCTGATCAAAGCTCTCTGCAACCACAGGGCCAAGCTGAGAAACATAGCCAAAAATTTCTATGCCCAGCCGCTCTTTGAGATACTTTTTAGCAATGCCACCAGCCGCCACCCGCATCGCCGTTTCTCGGGCAGAACTGCGCCCGCCACCGCGATAATCCCGCTCACCATACTTCTGATGGTATGTATAATCTGCATGAGAAGGTCTAAATAAGTCTTTGATTTTACTGTAATCTTTGGATTTCTGATCTTTGTTTTCAATCATCATTCCAATAGAGGCACCAGTGGTTCTACCCTCGAATACACCAGACAGAATCTTAACTTCATCATCCTCTTTGCGCTGAGTGGTATAGCGAGACTGGCCGGGCTTGCGGCGGTCCAGATCCGGCTGCAAATCCGAGGCACTGATCTCTAACCCGGGAGGGCAACCGTCGACAATACAGCCAATCGCCAGACCATGGCTCTCGCCAAAGCTGGTGACAGTAAATAGTTTTCCGATGGAATTTCCCGACATAGTTTTCTCTGGATCAAATGGTCGATTAGATGCTGGACGCAATTATACGTAAATTAGACAAAAGATTCCCGATGTTCGAGCAACTGATTGCGGGACAACACAAACACTCCGGCATCCCCTTCCGCGAACTCCAGCCAGACAAAGGGCACCTTGGCAAAGGCTCGCTCAAGGGCCACCCAGGAATTGCCCACCTCGACCACCAGAACACCCTCTTCTGTTAAATACTGCTCAGCTTCGATCAATAGACGGCGGGTGAAATCAAGGCCATCATCTCCAGACGCCAATGCCAATTCTGGCTCATGTTGATACTCATCAGGCATATCTGCCAGATCAACAGCGTCCACATAGGGCGGATTACTCACAATTAGATCAAAACGCTGACCACTGAGCCCGTCAAAAAGGTCTGACTGCAGAGCCCTAACCCGGTTACCCACTTCATGCTGCTCAATATTCACAGCCGCAACAGCTAGGGCATCAACCGAGATATCGCTGAGCACCACATGGGCCTGCTCGAAAGCATAGGCACAGGCAATCCCTATACAGCCGCTGCCAGTGCAGAGATCCAGCACCTTGGCAGGCTCTGTCTCACACCAGGGCTGAAAGCCATTGTAGACAAGCTCTGCCAATGGCGAGCGCGGAATAATCACTCGCTTATCGACCTTAAAAGGCAGACCGCAGAACCAGGCTGTGCCGGTGAGATAGGGGGCGGGAATACGCTCACTGACTCTTCGCTGATACAGGGCCTGAATATCCGCCTGCTGTTGATCTGTGAGCACCTGAGACAGCAGTGAGCGATCTGCATCTGGCGGTAAATCCAGCACATGGGACAGCAGGTATACAGCCTCATCCCAGGCGCTTGTGGTGCCATGACCAAAATAGATTTGCGCCGTTTCAAATTGTTGCTGCCCCTGCTCTAGCATGGTTGCAACCGTGACTGGCGCTAATATATCAGGAGTTGTAGTTATTTCTGTCATTGTGCCTCCGCAAGAGTATTATTTTACCTGTGAAACTAGCAATGGTCTGTAGTTTGTTGGAGAATGATTGCCTCCAAGAAATATAAAATTTAATCAGGGACTATCATGAGAGATCAGTATCAGAAAATTATCGAAAGCACTGGCGAAGATGTGACTCGCGCTGGTTTGCTGGATACGCCTGATCGTGCGGCCAAGGCTTTCACCTACCTTACCAGCGGCTACACGATGGATTTAAATCAGGTGATCAATGACGCCCTGTTTCCCTCTGACTCAGAAGAAATGGTGATAGTGAAAGATATCGAACTGTTTTCGCTCTGCGAGCACCATCTGCTGCCGTTTATTGGCAAATGTCATGTTGCTTATATTCCCAACGGCAAGGTTTTAGGCCTGTCAAAGGTGGCGCGTGTGGTGGATATGTTTGCCCGCCGACTGCAAATTCAAGAGGCACTGGCGCAGCAGGTTGCGTCCACTATTCAGGAAGTGACCAATGCCCAAGGCGTGGGTGTGATTGTCGAAGCCAAACATATGTGCATGATGATGCGCGGTGTAGAGAAGCAAAATTCCTCAATGAAAACCTCTGCCATGCTGGGCAGCTTCCGCACCGACCAGGCTACTCGGACCGAGTTTTTGGCTCTGCTAAATAACCAGTAACAAAAAAACCCGATACGGCCTGAGCCGTATCGGGTTTTTTTATGTCTCAGTATTCGTTGTTCTACCAGCGCTGACCAGTGCCACCGCAAACTCCACAGCTAATCTGCCCGCCACTACAGAGATGGCAGCGCAACTGCCTTAACCCCGCGCAGATGCGACAGAACTCAGGCCCCAGTTCACCAGCACAACCAGGACAGGTAACATTGCCGCTACCCTGACAGGCCTTACACTGATGTACCTTGCTACCGCAGCAGACTGCGCATAACTCAGGTTCTGGCTTCCTTTCCAGTAAATAACTCATTAGCTTTAGACTCCTGTCTAAAATTTACCTCAACAGCTGGCATTGGCTGCTGATCCCATCCCTGGCTCTAGCCTGATTACAGTATTATTCTCAGCGCCAAATAGGGCACCAGATTAAAAACAATCACCAAAAGCTTTAGTCTACCCAGATATTCAAAATACATAGCGGGCAATGTCTCCGGGTCCAGATTAAACATTTTGCTGTGTATATTAATTGCGAAGTCTTTAACCACAGCAATCATCAGCGTGGAGAACAGCAGCAGACCAATATTGATCAATGTGCACCAGCCGAGAAAGGCAGTTAACTGTTCAATTGATATTGACATAAAAACTCTCCTTTACAGAATACAAAAGCTAATTCTCTTGACCGATCAATACTATAACAAGCACAGAGCATGTTTTTTAAAAGTAGCCGCTTAGTTGAGCCTGGTCAAGACCTGGCCTCAACCCCTCAGGTGAATAAAGGTTGAATACTGGTTGCTACCTGCTCGGCCTGCCCTTCCAGATGAAGATGGTGAGAGCCTGGTATCCGGATAATTTCCATATGGGGTATCCAGTCGAAAGCCGCAGTTTGCTCAGGACTGGGGGTAAAGGCGCTGTTTTCTGCCTGCACCAGAGTGACTCTTCCACGAATCGCGGTTAAAAAGCTCTGCAGGTGCTCCTGGGAGAACTTGATCATCGATGCGGCCTTAAGGCGCTGATCATTACGCCAGAAGAACAGACCATCGACCTCAGTCACTCCGCGATCGGCCAGAATACTCGCGGCATCATGGTCAAGGGGAACAAAACCTTTGACTCGCGCCTGTACGGCACGCTCATAGTCCGCAAAACCAGTAGGTGAGGCGGCACCATAGCGCTTGTTTTCATGGATCGCACGCGCTATATGTTTGGCGGTGTTATGGGCCTCCTCGGGCAGAGGCAGATAACCATCTATCATAGCCACCTGGGTTACTCGCTCGGGGAAAGTGCCAGCTACCAGACCAGAAATAATCGCGCCGCGGGAATGGCCAATCAAACCAAAGGTCTCCCAACCCATCTGGTCGGCAACCGCGATAACATCGCTGATATCGTGCCAGATATCATAGCCGGAATCCTGAGAGCGAAAGTCGCTGCGCCCATGGCCAGCGAGGTCCATGGCGATTACATGGAGGTTTTCCATATGGGGTAGCATGCGGTCGAATGTATTGGCGTTATCCAGCCAGCCGTGCAGTGCTATAACAGGTGAGTAACCTGAGCGCCCCCATTCTTTGGCGGCAAATGCCAGGCCTTTGTTTTCGAAGGTACGCTCTCTGATAAATTCAATCGACATAATGTATCCAGTTTAAAGTTGCCATTCCCTGTGCGGGATAGTCCATAGAGAGCGAAGCCAGGCTTGCGGTACCCATGGAGGTACCTGTTTCTCCGGTTAAATAATCGATCAACAGCCCAACCAGCGGCAAATGGCTCACCATCACCAGATTGTCGGCTTGAGTCTGCTGTAAAAATCCCTCTATGGCCCGCGGGCTGCCCTGCGGTGTTAGATCATCTAACCAATCGATTGCAATATTATTAATATTTGTCAGCTGGGCAAAAAGCACTGCAGTCTGAGCGGCCCTAGTGTAGGGGCTGCACGCAAGCTGCTGTACATTATTGGCCTCTTGCTGGTGCGCCAGTGCCTGCCTGGTTATCTGATCCCGGCCATAAGCCGAGAGCGGACGATGGCGATCAGGATGTCCCGGTTCAGCATCGCCGTGGCGCATTAGCAGCAGCTTCATTGAGCGCTGCTATTTGATTTTCTTTTTTGTAGTTTTGGGCTTTTTATCAGCTGAGGGCTTTTTATCCGCTGAGGGCTTTTTTTCAGC